>ENA-UONW01000537-UONW01000537.1-human-gut-metagenome-genome-assembly--contig:-CS52-NODE-537-length-55773-cov-36.547615_pt1 | contig 55773 bp, 47 predicted proteins | sample MGYA00242463_ERZ724010 | MGnify/ENA metagenome assembly ERZ724010 | reverse complement strand
ATGATGCAAAGATAAGATTTTTTTCTTTCTTCCCCCACTATTTATCGAGTGAGCCCATAACAGATTAAGTGCAGGTGGGAACAAAATGGGAACAATGAGTATAAAATAAAATCGACTAAGCATTGAATTTCAATTACTTAGCCGATTTTCATGTACCCAGAGCCGGGGTCGAACCGGCACGGGTTGCCCCACTGGTGTTTGAGACCAGCGCGTCTACCGATTCCGCCATCTGGGCTTCTTTTCGGCTGCAAAGATAAATATAAATTCTGAATTGACAAATTTTTAATTGAAAAAACTTAAAATAATTGGTTATACAGACAATAATGCGTATCTTCGTATTCGTAAAACAATCTGTAAACGCAATGTGTGTGAATAAAAATAATTATTGCCTTATTTTGGCCGGCGGCAAGGGACGCCGCCTGTGGCCTTGCAGTCGTGAGGACCGTCCTAAGCAGTTTTTGGATTTCTTTTCAACGGGACGCACGCTTCTTCAGCAGACTTACGACCGCATGACGGGGTTTATTCCCATGGAAAACATCTATATCAGCACCAATCATATTTATTATGATTTGGTCAGGGAGCAGTTGCCTGATTTGCCCGAGGAGCATATTCTGAGCGAGCCAATATTCAGAAACACTGCTCCGAGCGTGGCCTGGGCCACTTATCGCATTCTTCATATCGACCGCGATGCGCGTCTTGTCGTGGTGCCGTCGGATCAGGCCGTGTTCAAGGAGGATGTGTTCAAGGAGGATGTGCTTAACGGACTTGACTTTGTGGGAGCTAACGACAGTCTGCTGACTATGGGCGTAAGGCCTACGAGGCCAGAGCCGGGCTACGGCTACATTCAGACGGGTGAGCCTTCGGAGCGCGACGACGTGTTTAAGGTTAAGTCGTTTACCGAGAAGCCCGACCGTGAGTTTGCCCGTATGTTTATGGAGAGTGGCGAGTTTTATTGGAACACGGGGCTGTTTTTGTCTAATGTGACTTATCTCTGTGAGTGTCTTAAGCGGATATTTCCTCCCGTGCTGCGTAAGCTCGAGGCTTCGGGCGAGGAGTACAGCATGGAGCGCGAGCTTGAGTTTGTCAGGGAGAATTTTCCGTCGTATCCCAATCTGTCGATTGATTACGGAATTCTTGAGCACAATGAGAATGTGTATGTTATGATATGCGACTTCGGCTGGGCCGACCTTGGCATGTGGCATTCTATATATGAGAGCATGAGCAAGGGCGAAGGCGACAATGTGGTTATCGGCTCGCAGGTGATTATCGACGACAGTCATAACAATATAATTAAGCTGCCTGACGACCATATGGGCATAATCAACGGGCTCGACGGATATATTGTAGCCGAGAAGGGCAACGTGCTGCTTATATGCAAGAAGGAGGATTCGTCGGCGCTTATACGCAAGTATGTCAATGAAGTGCAGGTTAAGTATGGCGACGAGTTTATTTAGTCTTGTTGGTGCCGTTAAATAAAAAAGAGTGGGGAGCATGTGGCCTCTGATGTGCAGGCCGGTGTTCCTCACTCTTTGTTTTGTACCGCCATTGCGGGCATGCCGCTTGTGTGGCTTTATTCGCAGAAAGCGGCATATATCTTGTCTGCTGCTTCTTTAAACTCCTGCTCGGTCAGTTTGAGTTTCGGATTAGAGAAGAGCATGTCTTTCTCGCTTTGCATGGGCACGAGGTGTATGTGTGCGTGTGCCACTTCGAGTCCGAGCACGGCCATGCCCACCTTGCGGCACGGAAATGCTTTTTTAATGGCTACGGCCACCTTTTTTGCAAACACTATCATCTCGGCTATCTCGTCGTCGTCGAGGTCGAAGAAGTAGTCAACCTCGCGGCGCGGTATCACCAGCGTGTGGCCTTTGGCCAGCGGGTTGATGTCAAGAAATGCGTAAAACTTGTCGTTTTCGGCACATTTGTAGCTGGGAATTTCGCCGGCAGCTATTTTTGAGAAAATATCCATGATGTTATGTTTTTATATTATTGTATGTAAGGTCTTTAGGGCTTATGAATGTCTTGTGTTATGAGGCTTCGTCGTCAGGAGTCTTTGGCTTGCCTGCCTTAAAGCCTCATGACCTTGACCTCTCATGAGCTTTATTCTACGGTAATCTTGTCGATGCGTAGCTTTATTGTTCCGCGCGGAATTTTTATTTCCACTTCGTCGCCAACTTTCTTGTTGAGCAGTCCCTGTGCTATCGGAGTCTTTATTGATATCTTGCCTTCGCGCAGATTGGCCTCGCTCTCGCTCACGATGGTGTAGCTCATCTTGGCGTTGTTGGCCAGATTGGTCATTTCTACCTTCGACAGAATCTGCACGCTGTCTGTGCTGAGGCGCGATGTGTCAACGATTTTGGCCTCAGATATGGCAAGCTTGATCTTGTTGATTTTGTCTTCCAGATGAGCCTGTGCCTCTTTGGCTGCATCATATTCAGAATTTTCGCTCAGGTCGCCTTTGTCTCTGGCCTCTGCAATGGCTGCTGACGCCTTTGGACGTTCGACACTTTCCAAATGTTTTAGTTCGGCTACTAACTTGTCGTAGCCTTCTTGTGACATGTAAGCCATAATTATAGATTTTAAAAATTATTATTATTGTCATGTCAGGACAGACAAAACGAAAGATTCCGGCATGTTTCTCAATGTCGGAATCCTTGATCTTGCCTTTCCTTATGTTAATTCATTTTATTCTTGCGGGCAAAGGTAGGCTTTATTTTTCAAATCAACAACTTTTTAATGCTAAAAATAGTTAGTGAGTTGCCTGCGGCCTGTAAATTTTTGTTCTTCTGCCATGGTGTGCATGCTGTGGCGTGAGTCTCCGCCTGTAGTCTGTGCCTAATGTATTTGTCTCGCGGTTGCCACGCTCTTGCCGCTTTATTGCAGGCATGCCGGGGCGTGTGGCGAATATTCTGATGCGCAGACTGTTATGTGCCTGATATTCAGTATGTTGCATTGCGTGCGCTAAAAGGCGGCCTTTTGGCTCGTAAAAGGCCGTCTTTTAGCGTGTAATACACGTCCTTTTGCAGTGTCGTTTGCCGTCTTTTGCATAGGGGTTGTCCTGATATGTGTTTGCGGTGACATTCCGGCCGGTAAACTGTCTGCTTTTGAATTAAAATTGAATTTTTATGCCGTTCGTTTACAAAATGTAAGTATTTTTGACTGCGTTAACATATAGCATCCTGTTTTTTTATGATATTTACGTAATTTTCCTTGTCAAAAATAAATTTTTTCCACTTAAATTTGTAACTTCGCAACTTGTAAGTATAACCTAAAAGTCTTAACAATGTTGTCAACAGAAGAAAAAAAATCTATTATAGCCCTGATACACAGTCAGGTTCTGCCGGCAATAGGCTGCACCGAGCCTATAGCCGTGGCTCTTTGTGTGGCAAAGGCCAGAGAGCTTCTCGGCACACTTCCCGAGAGCATCGACATAGAGCTCAGTGCCAACATCTTGAAAAACGCAATGGGTGTGGGCATACCCGGAACGGGAATGATAGGCTTGCCCATAGCCGTGGCTCTTGGCGCGCTCATAGGCCGTCCGGAGCTGGAACTCGAAGTCTTGCAGGACTGCAACAAGCAGGCTGTTGAGCGCGGCAAAGAGTATATTGCCGGGGACAGAATACACATAAGTCTGAAGGAAGACGCCCCCGACAAACTTTATATAGCCGTCAAGTGCAGTGCCGAAGGCCATGAGGCAGAGGCAAGAATTATGCACATGCACACCAATTTTGTCTATCTGCGCAAGGATGACGACGTGATGATGGACAATATGGCCCCGAAAGAAGAGGAGTCAAAACACGAGGATGTGGAGCTCACGCTGCGCAAGGTGTATGACTTTGCCACCGAAACGGATGTCGAGGAGCTGAGATTCATTCTCGACGCCAAGCGCATGGACGAGACGGCTGCCGCCGCAGGCCTGCGTGAGAATTATGGCCACACACTGGGCAAGACCATGTGCAGCCCGCTGGGCAAGGGCATAATGGGCGACAGCATTTTCTCAAAGATTCTCTCGGCCACAAGTTGTGCATGCGATGCCCGCATGGCGGGAGCCATGGTGCCGGTTATGAGCAACAGCGGCAGCGGCAACCAGGGTATATGCACCACAATGCCTGTTGTGGTGTTTGCGGCAGAAAACCACAACACCGAAGAGGAGACAATACGCGCTCTCATCATAAGCAATCTTACCGCAATATACATCAAGCAGCATCTGGGGTCGCTGTCGGCGCTCTGCGGATGCGTCGTTGCCAGCACAGGCAGCAGCTGCGGCATAACTTACCTTATGGGCGGCAGCTATGAGCAGATGTCGTATGCAGTGAAAAATATGATAGCCAACCTTACCGGCATGATATGCGACGGCGCAAAGCCCAGCTGTGCGCTTAAGCTCACCACCGGCGTAAGCACGGCTGTGATGAGCGCAATGCTTGCCATACAGAATAAACACGTAACCTCGGTTGAGGGCATCATCGACGATGACGTAGACCAGAGTATACGCAACCTTACAGAGATAGGAAAGAGAGGCATGGACGAGACAGACCGTTTCGTGCTTGATATAATGACACATAAAACCCAGAAAAAATAATGAAACTTTTAAAAACTACATTTCTCACAGCGCTGCTCGCCATGTTTACTCTGGCCGTTGCAGCACAGATGCAAGACCCGGTTCACTTTAAGGTGAGCCAGAAAAAAGTGTCGCCCACAGAGCTTGATGTTATTTTTACAGGGCGGATAGACAAAGGATGGCACGTGTATTCAACCGGTTTGCCTGCCGACGGACCTATCTCGGCCTCTCTAGTCACTGAAAAGGCAGAAGGCGTTAAGCCAATGGGAAAACTTTCTCACAGGGGAAAGGAAATCAGCCAGTTTGACAAAATGTTCAACATGAACCTCCGTTTCTTTGAGCATAGCGTGACTTTTGTTCAGAAATATAAAATAACAGGCAAGACATATCAGGTTAATGGATATCTTGAGTATGGCGCATGTAACGACGAAAACTGTATTCCGCCTACACAGGTTGAATTCTCGTTCAAGGGCGACGGACCGGCCGATGCTCCCGAGGCTGAGGAAACCACTGACGCTGAGGCTGCCGACACAATGGCTGCTGTGGCAGTGGCCGGAGGCGACTCGCTCAAGGCTGACACTGCTGCCGTTAATGCCCAGGGCGACCTTTGGAAGCCTGTGATAAAAGAACTGCAGAACTTTAATGGTGGCGACGCCGGATCCAACCGCTCTTGGATTTATATCTTCCTTATGGGACTCGTCGGAGGATTCGTGGCATTGTTCACACCATGCGTATGGCCTATCATACCTATGACCGTAAGTTTCTTCCTGAAGCGTACAAAGGACAAGAAAAAGGGTATACGCGATGCCATAACCTATGGTATATCAATCATCGTAATCTATCTTGCCCTCGGACTTGCCATAACGGCTATATTCGGAGCAAGCTCGCTTAATGCGCTGGCCACCAACGCTGTGTTCAACATCTTCTTCTGTCTGTTGCTCGTAGTGTTTGCGCTGTCGTTCTTCGGATGGTTCGAGCTTACGCTGCCTTCGTCATGGACCAACAAGGTAGACAACAAGGCATCGTCAACGAGCGGTATGCTCAGCATATTCCTCATGGCATTCACGCTTACGCTCGTTTCATTCTCATGTACAGGTCCTATCATCGGATTCCTGCTCGTTGAGGTCAGCACATCAGGCAGTATTGCAGGCCCGGCTATCGGTATGCTCGGCTTCGCCATAGCACTGGCTCTGCCGTTCACACTCTTTGCCCTGTTCCCCACATGGCTCAAGCAGGCACCTAAGTCGGGAAGCTGGATGAACACCATCAAGATTGTGCTCGGATTCATTGAGTTGGCTTTCGCCCTCAAGTTCTTCTCTGTCGCCGACCTCGCTTACGGCTGGGGACTGCTCGACCGTGAAGTGTTCCTTGCTCTTTGGATTATTATCTTCGGCATGCTTGGTCTTTACCTTATCGGTAAACTCAAGTTCCCGAGCGACCAGGGCAACACAGACGCAATGCCTGTTCCGTGTATCGTACTTGGTATGATTTCGCTTGCCTTCACAGTATATCTTATCCCGGGCCTTTGGGGTGCGCCATGTAAGGCTGTCAGCGCATTTGCTCCTCCTATCAATACACAGGACTTCAACCTTTATCATAATGAGGTAGAGCCTAAGTACAAGGATTATGAGCAGGGCATGGCTGCAGCTGCAGCTGAGGGCAAGCCGGTTATCGTCGACTTTACAGGATTCGGTTGTGTAAACTGCCGTAAGATGGAGGCAGCCGTATGGACCGACCCGCAGGTGGCCGACAAGCTTAACAACGATTTCATACTCATATCTCTTTATGTTGACGACAAGCAGCCTCTCGAAAAGCCTATTGAGGTGGTTGAGAACGGACGCAAGCGCAAACTGCGCACCGTCGGAGACAAGTGGAGCTATCTGCAGCGCAGCAAGTTCGGCGCTAACGCACAGCCGTTCTATGTAATTCTCGACAACAAAGGTATGCCTCTTGCAGGCTCTTACAGTTACGACGAGAATATCGGTCATTACACCGACTTCCTTAACAAAGGATTGAGTAATTATAAAAAATAAGTAACTCTTTGCGGCAGTTTTGTTGATTTATATCAATAAAACTGCCGTTTTGTAAATATATTGTCATGAGGCTATGTCATTTTGGCTAAAACTTTCATATCTTTGCACTGTGTTTTTCATAGTATTAGATTTAAGGTTAACAAAAGACAGGGACTCAGCGGAGTCCTTTTTTTGTATTCTTACGTCTGACATCACCGCCTGACACTATAATTTTTACCATATCTTCGGCAAATTTTTCTCGGTTGTCGTTGGCGTTTTACCGTGTTTTTTTTGTCCTTTGCTTTATAGCCTGTATCTGTTTAGGGCCGTATCTTTTTTGTATAGTGATGTTGTCGTTTTCACGGTTAAGTTTCCAGCGGCGTGTTAGCCGGTTCTATAGCAAGGGTGACATATTTTTGTGGATGGTGTTAATGGCAAGCGTCTTCTGGGTGTTAAATATTAAAGATTTCTATTTGCGTTTGTTGTCTGCAATGATTAGTCGCAATCTTTTTTAATATGGAATACATCAATAATCTTATTAATTGTTTTTGCAGGTATTCTTTTTGTTTGTATTGAAAATAGCCAAGAGACAATGCTGTTTGTATAGCCACAGAACTTTATTGTGCCTTGATATAAAGCGGTTCTATGCGTGCTGTTAAAAGTGATTATTTCAAAAAATTGTGTTGCAAAAACCATTCTGCTGAAAGCTGGAATGGCAATAAAACTGTTGCTTCATACATCGTGCAGACATTTTGCAAGTTGCAATATCAAAGTAAAAGTATCAGGCGAACCTGTATGTATATTTTGATATGTGACGCTTGTCGGGTTTCCGCTTAATTTAATAAGGTATATTAAAAAGATGTTCTTCAGACCTCACGGTCTAAAGAACACCGGTTAAAACAAGTCTTACTAAACTATTAAAAAACATTTCCTAAATTTATTAACCTCTATAGTCCTGTTCATGTGTTGGTTTTTTATTTATATTTAATTTTTATTCATTTGTTCTTTTGCAAAAATAGGCAAAATAATATAAATAACATGCCGGTATTTTGGTTCATAACGGTTCAGAATGTATTTCCGTTTATTATAATGGCATTATGATATTCGTTCGTTTCCTGCTTTATGTTTTACAAGTTATTATTTTGTTATGTTCTCTGACTTCGCAATTGTAAGTTGCAGCATTGTCAGTCCGTTGTCTTTTCCTGTTATGTATGTACACTTTTTGCTGTCGCCATGTTCCAGTTCCGAAACATACAGCGGCTTGTTTAAATTAAAGATTAGAGTCTTGAATGTATCGCCCTTACACAGCCCGTTGTTAGTCGATTCTTCCACTCTGAAGCAGCTGTCGCCAATGTATTCAATTTCACATTTGCAGTCGGGCTCCCATCCAAGTTCAATTTTGTCACCGTTTTTAAGACATGAAGTACGTATTTGTTTTTCAGGCATAGAGTTGGGTTCCATGATGTTTCTGCGTCTTAGCGAAAGACAGAAGTCGTACCAGTCAGTATAACCTATAAATCTGCTCAGTATCGACAATGTTGTATATCGTGTGTTATGTTTAGCTTCCACATACCCCCATATTCGCTTTATCGTAGAGATGCTTATTTCCTCCTTCAGTTCTTTTTGCAGTCTCAGCGAAAGTTGATTGAAGTCGGTTGGCGATTTCAATGGCTTACCCATCCTTTTTTCAATTTCAAGTTTAAGGCACTCTATTTCGGTATATTTCGTATTCATTTAGTTTGTCTTATGACGTTTAGTGTTTGCAAAAATATTAATTTTTTTACAAAATAATTGTTCCGGTGTACGATTTGAACCAAAATGAACCATTTTTTATTTGCTGCTTTTGTTTAAAATTGACTGAACCAGTCCTGCATTTGTAAACAATTTGTCATTTGTCATTTTGCCTTTTATAAATTTGGGACTAAAATACAAATCTACTTTTTGTGTTAATATTTCAATTTGTAAGCGTTTTCTTTTATTATGCTTAATAAATGCTTGATTTTAGAGCGTAAATTGCTCATGTTGTAAGCATTTGCAGATTGTGGGTAAAATAATGAATATTTAGTGATAAAAACATATATTCAAAAAGAAAGTATTTTTGTACTTTTGTATTCAATTTGATATGTTTAGTGCATAAATTTTAACTTAAACACAATTGAATATGGGAAAAGGATTGTATAATGCAGAATACGAGCATGACGCATGCGGCGTGGGAATGGTTGTCAATATTCATGGAAACAAAAGCCATGAGCTTGTTGACAATGCATTGAAGGTGCTTGAGAACATGCGCCACCGAGGTGCAGAGGGAGCCGACAACAAGACCGGTGACGGAGCCGGAATAATGTTGCAGATTCCTCATGAGTTTATCCTTTTGCAGGGAATACCGGTTCCCGAGAAAGGCAAATACGGAACAGGACTTGTCTTTCTGCCCAAGGATGAGGCTCTGCAGCAGGATATTTTGAGCATAATGATTGAGGAAATAGAGCGCGAGGGCCTGTCGCTTATGCACCTGCGCAACGTTCCTACCAATCCTGACTGCCTCGGCGAGACGGCGCTTGCCACCGAACCTGACATAAAGCAGCTGTTTGTCACAGGCGTGACAGACAACCGTGTGCCTTATTTTGAGCGCACGCTTTATCTCATACGCAAGCGCATAGAGCGTCGTGTCAAGAACAAAGACTTTTATATCTGTTCGCTTTCAAGCAAGAACATAGTATATAAAGGTATGCTTTCGAGCCTTCAGCTCCGCCAGTATTTTCCCGACTTGACAAACAACTACTTTACGAGCGGACTGGCACTTGTCCACTCCCGCTTTTCTACTAACACATTTCCAACATGGAGCCTGGCACAGCCGTTCCGCCTTTTGTGCCACAACGGCGAGATTAACACCATACGCGGAAACCGCGGATGGATGCAGGCGCGCGAGAGCGTGCTGAGCTCTGAGGCGCTGGGCAACATAAAAGACATTTCGCCTATAATCCAGCCGGGCATGAGCGACTCGGCAAGTCTTGACAATGTGTTCGAGTTTTTTGTCATGAGCGGTTTGTCATTGCCTCATGCCATGGCGCTTATGGTGCCCGAGAGCTTTAACGACAAGAACCCGATATCAGAAGACCTCAAAGCCTTCTACGAGTATCATTCAATATTGATGGAGCCGTGGGACGGTCCGGCAGCGCTGCTCTTCAGCGACGGCCGTTATGCCGGCGGAATGCTCGACCGCAACGGTCTGCGTCCGGCACGTTACACAATAACCCGCAACGACATGATGGTTGTTGCGTCAGAGGTAGGCGTCATGGACTTCGAACCGTCTGAGATAGCCGAGAAAGGACGTCTGCAGCCGGGTAAGATATTGCTCATCGACACACAGGAGGGCAAGATTTACTACGACGGCGAGATAAAGGAGCGTCTGGCGGCAGAGCATCCGTACCGCCAGTGGCTGTCGACCAACCGCATACAACTTGAGAAATTGAAGAGCGGACGTAAGGTGAGCAACGCCGTTGACGACCTTGTACGCCACGAACTGATGTTCGGCTTCGGCGAGGAAGATATCGAAAACACCATAATACCGATGTGCGTCAACGGTCAGGAGCCTACGGCATCAATGGGCAACGACACCCCGTTGGCTGTGCTGAGCGACCGTCCGCAGGTGTTCTTCAACTACTTCCGCCAGCAGTTTGCCCAGGTAACCAACCCTGCCATCGACTCAATCCGCGAGAATCTCGTCATGTCGCTGACAGAGTATATAGGCCGCGTGGGCACCGGAATACTTAGTCCAGATGAGACTAACTGCAAGATGGTGCGCCTGCCTCATCCGATACTGAACAACACCCAGCTCGACATTATATGCAACATACGATATAAAGGATTCAACACCGTCAAGCTGCCTATACTCTTCGAATGTTCAAAAGGAGAGGACGGACTGCGCGAGGCGCTCGACGACCTGTGCAAGCAGGCAGAGCGCAGCGTTGACGACGGCTACAACTATATCATACTTTCTGACCGCGACATCGACGAGACTCATGCCGCCATACCGTCATTGCTGGCCGTTAGTGCCGTTCACCACTACCTTATATCAGTGGGAAAGCGCGTCCAGACGGCACTTATCGTTGAGAGCGGCGAGATACGCGAGACCATGCACGCAGCCCTGCTGCTCGGCTATGGAGCTTCGGCCCTGTGCCCGTATATGACATTCGCCATACTCGACGATCTCGTTAAGCGCGGCAAGGTGCAGGAAAACTATGAGACAGCCGAGGCCAACTATATCAAGGCCGTGAAGAAAGCCCTGCTCAAGATTATGGCTAAGATGGGCATATCCACAATCCGTTCATACCGCGGAGCAAAGATCTTTGAGAGCATCGGACTGTCAGAGAGTCTGCTGAAGACATATTTCGGCACGGAGACATCAACCATAGGCGGCATCGGACTTGAGACCATCGCACGCGACGCAATAGCCATGCACGACGCCGGATTCTCAAAGAACGTATGCACCGACTTCTTGCCCAACCAGGGACTTTTCCACTATCGCAAGGACGGAATAAAGCATGCGTGGAATCCTGAGACCATATCAACCCTTCAGCTTGCCACACGTACAGGCAGCTATGAGAAGTATAAAGAATTTACGCGCCTTGTTGACGAGAAGGACTCACCTATATTCATACGCGACTTCTTCGACTTTAAGCGCAACCCGATAGACATCAACAAAGTGGAGCCTGTCGAGAGCATCGTCAAGCACTTTGTGGCAGGAGCCATGAGCTTCGGCGCATTGAGCCGCGAGGCACACGAGGCCATAGCCCTGGCTATGAACAAGCTCGGCACCCGTTCTAACACAGGCGAGGGCGGCGAGGACAACGAACGTTTCCACGCAACCGTAGACGGCATTTCGCTGTCGAGCAAGACCAAGCAGATAGCTTCCGGCCGTTTCGGCGTGACAACCGAATATCTTGTCAACGCCGAGGAGCTTCAAATTAAGGTGGCACAAGGCGCAAAGCCGGGTGAAGGCGGACAGCTGCCCGGATTTAAGGTTAACGAGATTATAGCCAAGACACGCCACTCAATACCCGGCATATCGCTTATCTCGCCTCCGCCTCATCACGACATCTATTCTATTGAGGACCTTGCCCAGCTGATATTCGACCTGAAAAACGTCAACCCCAAGGCGGCCATAAGCGTGAAGCTCGTTGCCGAGAGCGGCGTGGGCACCATTGCAGCCGGCGTGGCCAAGGCAAAGGCCGACCTGATAGTTATCTCAGGAGCCGAGGGCGGCACGGGAGCATCGCCTGCGTCGAGCATGCGGTTTGCCGGAATATCGCCCGAGATAGGTATAAGCGAGACACAGCAGACGCTGGTTAAGAACGGACTGCGCGGTCAGGTGCGCCTGCAGGTGGACGGACAGCTCAAGACCGGACGCGACGTTATAATCATGGCGCTGCTCGGTGCCGAGGAGTTCGGTTTCGGAACGCTGGCACTCATCGTGCTGGGATGCGTCATGATGCGCAAGTGCAACCTCAACACCTGTCCGCTCGGCGTAACCACTCAGAACCCCGAGCTGCGCAAGCACTTCATAGGAAAATACGAGTATCTTGTAAACTATTTCACCTTCCTTGCCCGCGAGGTGCGCGAGTATCTGGCTGAAATGGGATACACCAGACTCGACGACATAGTAGGACACACAGAGCTGATAGTGAAGAAGGCTACCGAGAAAGGCAGCAAGCCGTCTATGCTCGACTTCACACGTCTGCTCAACCGTGAGAGCGGCAACTGCTCGCTGTATCACACCACGGCGCAGATTCACGACCTCAGCAACATACTCGACCGCCAGATAATAAGTTCGGCGCAGAAGGCAATACAGGATAAGGAGGAAGTGAACCTCGACTATACAATAAAGAACACCGACCGCGCCGCAGGAACCATGCTCAGCGGACTCATTGCCGAGAAATACGGCGAAGAGGGACTGCCCGACTCAACCATCAATGTTAAGTTTAAGGGCAGCGCCGGACAGAGTTTCGGAGCGTTCCTCGTAAAGGGCGTAAGCTTCAAGCTCGAGGGCGAGACCAACGACTATTTTGCCAAGGGACTCAGCGGAGGCCGCATAGCCATACTGCCGCCTGTGCGCAGTAACTTTGAGGCTGAGGACAACATCATAGCCGGCAACACCGGTCTTTACGGCGCAACGAGCGGCGAGTTGTATATCAACGGTAAGGTGGGAGAACGCTTTGCCGTGAGAAACTCCGGCGCGATAGCCGTCATCGAAGGCGCGGGCGACCACTGCTGCGAGTATATGACGGGCGGCCGTGTGGTAGTGTTGGGCGAAACAGGACGCAACTTTGCAGCCGGTATGAGCGGCGGAGTGGCATACGTGTGGGACAAGAACCACAACTTCGACTACTTCTGCAACATGGACATGGTTGAGATCAACCTCGTTGACGAAAGCAACTACCGCAAGGAACTGCATGAGCTGATACGTCAGCACTATCTCTACACCGGCTCTAAGCTGGCACGCACAATGCTCGACGACTGGAATCACTACGTTGAAGACTTCGTACAGGTTGTTCCTATCGAATACAAGCGCGTGCTGCAGGAAGAGCAGGTAAGAAAACTCCAGCAGAAGATTGCCGACATGCAGAGGGACTATTAATTCTAAGTGAAGAACAGGCGCAGGGCGCAATGAAAAATTAAAAATGAAAAGTGAAAAATCCAAATGTTGATTAAGTGAAGAGTGAAGAACCAGAGTGAAAAATCCAAATGCAGAGTGGTGATAAGAAGCAGCAAGGCTATTGACTTTAACTCCTTTAACTACTCTAACTCCTTTAACTACTAAAGAATAATGCATTTGTCTTTTTCGCTGCGCCCAAGGATATTTCTCCTTAACTTCTTGCCTCCTACAAAATAATTTCAAAAGAATTTATAATATAACAGACATGGGAAATCCAAAAGCATTTTTGACTATACACCGCAAGGAAGCGGGACACAGGCCGGTACACGACCGTATACATGACTTTGGCGAGGTGGAGCAGACGCTCAACTCTAACGACCGCCGCATGCAGGCATCGCGCTGTATGGACTGCGGAGTGCCTTTCTGCCACTGGGCTTGCCCGCTGGGTAACAAGCCGCCGGAGTGGAACGACGCCCTGTATAAAGGCGACTGGGAGCTGGCTTACAGGCTGCTCAACTCTACCAACGACTTTCCTGAGTTCACGGGGCGCATCTGTCCGGCTCTCTGCGAGAAGGCTTGCGTGCTTAATCTCGTTGAGCATGAGCCTACAACCAACCGCGAGGACGAGGCTGCCATAACCGAACACGCCTTTGAGGAGAACTATGTGCGCATACATCATCCTGAGCGCAACGGCAAGAAGGTGGCTGTGATAGGAGCCGGACCTGCCGGACTGGTGGCTGCCAACCGCCTTAACCTGAAGGGCTATATGGTTACGGTGTTCGACAAGAACGAGGATGCCGGCGGACTGCTGCGTTACGGCATACCTAACTTTAAGCTTAACAAGGCTGTGATAGACCGCCGCATAGACGTGCTGACGCAAGAGGGCATAACCTTTAAATATAATCAGAACATCGACGTGACCAAACTGCCCGAAGGCTTCGACGCCTACGTGATAGCCACGGGAACGCCTACCGCGCGCGACCTTGCCATACCGGGCCGCAATCTTAAAGGAGTCTATTTTGCGCTCGAGATGCTGGCTCAGCAGAACCGTGTGCTCGCCGGACGCGAATATTCTAAAGACGAACTTGTCAACGCCAAGGGCAAAAACGTGCTGGTTATCGGCGGTGGCGATACGGGAAGCGACTGCATAGGTACGGCTCATCGCCAGGGATGTAAGAGCGTAACCCAGATAGAGATTATGCCTAAGCCCGTTGAAGGTCCCGACGACCCTGCCAACCCATGGCCTAACTGGCCGCGCACGCTGAAGACAACCACCTCGCACGAGGAGGGCTGCACAAGGCGCTGGAACATCAACTCGCTGAAGTTTATCGGCAAGGACGGCAAACTGACGGGCGTTGAGGTGCAGGAGATTACATGGAAACCCAATCCCGAAGGCGGACGCCCGATAATGGAGGCTGTAGGAAGTCCTGAGGTTATTAAGGCCGACATGGTGCTGCTTGCCATGGGATTCCTTAAGCCACAGCAGCCTAAGTTTGGTCCCAATGTCTTCGTAGCCGGCGATGCCGCCAACGGAGCGTCGCTCGTGGTGAGGGCTATGGCCAGCGGACGCGATATAGCAGAAAAGGTAGATAAGTTTTTAGGATAACATTGTTACATTCCTTTTTACAATCATTAGGCCGGGGCAGGCATTGCTCCGGCCTTTATTTTTTGCATGGTCATGACTTTATTTTAATATGTCTTTAGTGCTATTTGTAACTTATTGATAATCAGTACGATACAAATGCGTTTCTAAAAGGTGCCCTTTTAGCTCGCAAAAGGCCGTCTTTTAGGCTGTAAAAGGCCACCTTTTAGAGGCTAAAACGTGGCCTTTTATAAAACGGCATGTTACATCTTGTTTTAAGTGAAGAGTTTTGAGTGAAGAGTGAAGAAACAGCGTTCTACGTTAATCAATTAATGTGCAGAGCATTTTGATAATAACAAGACGGATTGTAAGCGTACATATTTCAGCATGTCGCCGATTTGTTATTTTTCCATAAATTCGCGTATAACATATACGTATAATTAATTTTTGAGTATATTTGCCGTGATGAAAAGAAATATTATCAATATCGTTGTCATGGCTCTGTTGGCCGTGTCTCTGCTGTCGTGCGGCGGCAGAAGGGGCAACAGTGTGGTGCGCTCGGTTTATTACTGGAGCACCACCCTCAGCATAGACAGCGTTAAGCAGCAGTTTATGCGCCGCCACAACGTAAGCCGCATGTATCTGCGCTATTTCGATGTGGTAGACGGCGACGACGGCATGCCCGTGCCCAACGCCACGCTGCGCTTTCTTACGCCCGTGCCCAAGGATGTAGAGGTGGTGCCGGTGGTGTATATCGTCAACAGCTGCATGGCTGCCACCGACACATCGCTCGCACCTAAGATATACAGGCGCATACTACAGATGAACGAGACCAACGACATCGGCGGTGTTAAGGAGATACAGATTGACTGCGACTGGACTATGCGCACGCGCTCTGTTTATTTCAGTTTTCTGCGGCAGCTGCGCTCCATGGCCGGCGCCGACGGCATAAAACTGTCGGCCACCATACGCCTTCACCAGCTCTCGCAGCCCGCACCGCCCGTTGACCGCGGCGTGCTGATGATGTATAACACGGGCGACTTTACCGACCTTGCGTGCCGCAAGCCCATACTCGACATGAACGACGCCGCGCCCTATATGCCGCGTCTTGCCGGATATGGCCTGCCTCTCGCTGCTGCCTATCCGCTTTACAGCTGGCGCATACTGTTCCGCCGCGGGCGCTATGTGGGCATAATGCATGCCGACGACGACCTGCCCGTGCTGCCCGGCGACAGCATTGTTGAGCGCCGCGTCGAGATGGCCGACATACTGAAGGCCAAGGACGCCGTGAGCCGCAAGCGCGCCGATGCCAACAGTGAGATTATACTCTTTGACATGAGTAATCAGAATATAACCCGATTTAAACCTGAAGATTATGAGAAAATTTATCTTCGTTAGCCTCCTCGCCCTGTCGCTCTGCGGCGACGCATGGGCATGTGTAAGCGAGGCCCCCACTCACAACAGCTATGTGTTCAGCGTGTTCCGCCGTGAGAGCATGCAGTCGCCATTCAGCAGCGGCATCAACTCTTATTGGAAAAACTATGCCGGCGATCCGTCAAGCGATTCGCCCGAGTATTACAAATGGTATCACGACAGAATCGACTCTGTGGCGCGCAGCCGCGGCGATGTGGCCATGCAGAAATATATGCAGCTGCTCGACAGATACCTGACCGTGTGCGAAGAGGTTAGTCTCGATGCCTGGGAGTATCCCTCCAAGGGAGATTTGGTGAAGCGCAAGTCCACTCTGCAATATATAATGAAAAACGCATGGACTGCCGTAAAGTCAGCGTCGGGCATGAAGGAGCAGTATGCGCTCATGCTCATGCGTGCCAACATGATGCTGGGCTACGATGAGGAAAACATCAGCTTCTGGAACTCAACTGCATCGGCACTGCCTAAGGGAGTGTGGCGCGATGCCGCCCGCAACATCTATGCCCGTGCGCTGCTAAAGACAGGCAAGCGCCTTGAGGCCTGCAACATATATGCCGAGCAGGGCGACATGCAGAGCATCAAATGGACGATGCGCAAATATCGTAACCTCGCAGGCATAAAGAACGTGTATGCCTCTGAGCCTGATGCCTATTCGCTGCTTTTCCTTGTGCAGGACTTTGTGAACAACGTTCAGGAGACGCTCGACGAGACTACAGACGGCAAGGTAGACGCCGACTGGGTTAAGATGAAGGGCGCCGAGGTGATAGCCGGCAGCGAGGCAAAGGAGTTTGTGGCATTTGCCGACAAGGTGATAGCCGAGGGCAAGACATCGTCGCCGTGCCTGTGGCAGAGTGCTGCCGCTATGGTTGAATATCTGCTCGGCAACACGGCTGACGCTTCGGCACGCATCGACAAGGCAATGAACATGGACGGCACGCAGCGCATGAAGGACAACGCACGCTGCATACGCCTGCTCGTCAGGGCTGCAGGCTCGCCGCTCGACGACGCCTTTATGTCATGGATGGCAGACGAATTCAGCTGGCTCGACGGCAAGATAGCCGAGGAGCGCGGCTCGTCGGCCGAGTATGCCAACCACTACACCGACGTTAAGGAGCGCATAGCCTACAGGGTGCTCGCGCCGCGGTTCAGCGCCGCAGGCCGTCAGAACGTAAGTCTGGCACTTTATGGCATGATGGAGGAGAACGCTCTCGACTTCAGTGCCGGCGGTAAACATTCTGACGCCGGATTCAAGTGGGGCGGCGACTGGCCGTGGAACATGGACTATACAGCAGGCAACGAGTATTTTGAGGCTTTGTCAACAGCTCCTGCCGACAGCGTTGCCGCATATTATGCTTATCTCACCTCAGCCAAGGACAACGCCTTTGAGCAATATGTGGCACGACAGGTGTATGCCGGCAGCGACTATTACAACGACCTCATCGGCACACGCTATATGGCAGAGGGCCGCTTTGCCGACGCAGTGCCTTATCTTGAGCGCGTGTCTGTGGCTTATCTTTCAAAACAGAACATAAGCTGGTATATGGCAAACAGAGTTTACGACGTGCCGCGCTGGTTTAACCGTCAGTTGCCTAACCTGCCCGACACCGACGGTCCGGAGATGGGTGAGCCTAAGCAGAATCTGAAACTGAAATACTGTAAGGACATGATTCAGATGCAGTCAGGCTACAGTCTTGCGCGTGCGGGAAAGGATAAAGACGAGCAGGCATACAGCCTTGCCGTAAGATATTATCAGGCATCATGCTACGGCGATTGCTGGTTCCTTACTCATTATGCCCACAGCGTTTACGACAGCGCACGCACCGGCGAGCTCGACTTTGCCCGCAAGACGGTTGAATGTCTCAATCAGTGTGCCGTGTCTTCCGACCTCAGCCTGCGCTACAAGGCTCTCTACGCGCTGGCATTTGTAGACAAAGACCCGTGGTTTGAAGTGAAATACGACAGCGACTACAATCCCGTCTACATCCCGCGCCCGGCTTCAAGTCAGTATAAGGCAATGACAGCGCTGCATAATTTCGCGAAGGAACATCCGAAGTATGTTGACGATTACACCACAAAGTGTGATATGCTGAAGGCGTTTGTTGCATCAAAAAGATAAGTTGATATAAAGTTTTTGTTTTAGTTTAAGTAGAATATTTAATTTTGTCATTAGAGCTTTTTATAGCTATACTTATTGATTATTTTATGTTTCTGCGGATTTGCATTATTTATAAGATGCAAATCCGCAGAATTAAATATTAATATAATTGGTATTGGATTGTAATGGAAGCAAGGCTTCCTGCATCATCGAGTTTGTAATCCTTTACGAAAATGCGCATGTATTTAATTTCATCGTTTTCTGTCATGAGATATGCAGCATAGCCATGATTGGGTTGTACTTGGGAATAACAATGACCACCATAATAGTCTTTATAATAATTGTCATTTTCCTTTTCTTTATTTTTAATTTCTACATCTTGTAACGAAGTTACTTTTCCTATATCTTTAATTCCGTTTTTACCCTTTATAGCATATTTATTGTTCCAATCACCATTATATCTTGGATAATGTGCAAAGCAAATATTTCCTCCAGAAAGAACTAATGTATATAAATTATTAAAATCTTCATAAATGCGTATTCCTGTAACGGGATTTCCGTATACTTCACTAGAAATAAGTGTAGCTGTCTTTACCGATGTCGTTGCAGTATAATCGCCTTTTATTTCTGTATTATCTCCATTGGAACCTCCGTTATTTACATTTTCATCGTCATCATCTCCACAAGAAACAAGGCATAATGACATTACTAACATTGGAACGAAAAACAATAAATTTTTAAATTTCATGATTTTGATGTTTTTGTGCATAACTGGTTTCAAGCAATGCGGTTAATAAATAATGAATCTTTTAGTTATGGCAGACAAAACGTAAAAATGGCGTGAAACCAAACTTTACGCACCCGAGGTTCTGGAATACCCACATTACAATAAAGTCAGTTCACGCCAAACGGCATGAACGATAACCTTATTATTTGCAATGTTATGAAATTTTCCAGATTTCGGGTTGCAATGAATAAAGCTAACGCTCTTTTACTATATGTCTCGTTTCATTTGAGATTATTTCATAGGCAAAATGGTTTTAGTTTATATTCAAATTTAATTTAATGATTTAAATGTTCGTGGAATAAGGATAGTCTTACTGACAAATAATGTTTTGCAGTATTGTGATACCCAATATTTCCAATTGCAAATATAATTTATTTTTCTTTATAATAGGTAGATTATATAATTTATTTGAAGTTATGATACTAAAAAATAGGCATATTTGTGTATGTTTTAAAACTATAGCTGTTAAATCATATGTAGAAAATATACAATTTTATATCGTAACATATTTTTTAATTAGAAGTGCGATGTATTAGCCATTAACAATGAAAATTATGTGGGTATTATCAAATTTTCATCAAAAATCTATATTGTATTATGCAAGGTTTTGTAAACAAATGCGTTTAGTATGTAGACAAAATCTTAAAATCTTGAATATGAAAACTTGCAGCTTTATTAATTTCTTTTGGCTGATAGCGTGTGTTTTTTGCCTTGTATCATGCGATGAGGAGAGTGATCTGATATCGGGGCCTACCACGAGCAGCACCATGATAAGCGGCGTGGCACGCAGTGCCGACGGCATGCCTCTTGCCGGAGTGAAGGTTAGTCTCGACTATAAAGAGTCGGCATGGTTGGGGCAGCAGACTACGCGTCACAAGGCTGAAGGCATGACAGATAATGAAGGCAACTATCGTCTGTACTTTGAGTTGCGTGACGATGAATTGCGCGACAACGGCAACGACGCATCAGTGGCGCGAAGTTTTTATCTTACCTTTGACCTTTCTTCACTTCCGGAAGACAAGTATATCATGCCGAAAGACATCAAATCAGACAATAACGGGCAAAAACTGTATTTTTATTACTATAACAGCCATTTTGAGAGAGGCAAGTATTATATTCACAACCTCTATGTTCCGCGTAAGCGCTGGATAGACATAACCGTTGTCAATGACGGCAAGATAGACGCTAATGATAAGTTTGTGGTGTCTAATCTGATAAAATATGGCGGCGAACAGCTGCCTTTTAATTCCTATTATCGCGACGGCCGTGTGATGATGGACTGTCCCGTAACGATGACGTCAGACAGGGAGCAGACGTTCAGGGTGCCGTGCGCGCTCAACGATTCAAACAGCATATACATCGGATGCATGAAGGGCGGGGTAGGCTCTTACGATGCCGTTACGCCTGTAAAGAAAATCTTTGTAACCGAAAGCGGGCCGCAGTCGGTAAGGTTTGAGATTGGTGCTGCTGAGTGAAATATATAATATGGTTCAATTAAAAGGGTTTATGATATGAAAAGAGTTAAATGGTTGTCAGTGCTGCTGTTGTTGGCAGGTGCGTTCTGTCTTGCAGGATGCCTGAACGAAGACGATGAAGAAGACGGCGTAAAGATAACCGGCCATAAGGAATATGTTATGACCGTGGCATCTAAGAAGCTGGCATACGCAATTTTTAGTGGCAGCGACTCCTTCACAGAGGCTTATGCAGTGAGGAAAGAAGGCTCGCAGACATGGGAGCCGCTTATGTATATTTCCGACTTTGATTATGAGGAAGGATATGAGTATGAGCTGCGTGTCAGCGAGACAAGCTATTATGACGAAAGAAGGAGCGAACCGTCGTGGACTGAATACAAAATGCTCGAACTGGTGAACAAGACCGAGAGACAGAGCGAAGGACTGCCCGGAAGCTTTATCGATGAGCAGTGTTATCATCCCGTGGAGGTGCGCTATGCCGTTGAGGCTGACAACAAAGCCGTTATAGAGAACGACATCCGTAATAACCGCAGCATACCTTTCGGATGTTCTTACGTCTTTGCCTATGATAATGCCAACTGGCTGTTGGCAGACGCTAATAATGACGTCAGGGCCTATGGTTCGGTTTCAAGGAAAAACGTGGACAGTTCAGAATTCCCCGAATCTTACAAGCTCCTTCCGCCCGACGGTCAGGTTGTGTCGTCAATGGAGTGGACATTCTATTGCATATTGAATGATGCTAAAACCGAATACCGTTCTTATGATGTGTTTATGGTTGAGCGTGGAGACGACAAAAATACTTCAGCGCCAGTCATGAATGATAAAAATTATATGACCACTGCCGGCACAAACGTTCACCCGTGGCTTTATGAAGACCTTACAGAATATTACAAGGCTAAATACCCCGATGCAGGTGTAAGGGCGGTAGTGGTGTGCCATACGTTTTAGCAAACGCATGTATCTGAAAATCAATCTGTTTTTAGCATGGGTTCCGGCTTTAGTCAAGCCGGAGCCTCATTGCTTTCATTTTGTTTGGTCTTTTCTTCGTTGCCGGTGCCGCTCATGCAGCTGACGAAGTTGGCAGAGTAGGCTCTTCCGATAGGTATGGTGTGGTTGCCGGCAAGCGTTATGTCGTTTTTGGTGAAACTTACTATTGCTGTCTTGTTGACTATAAATGACTTGTGAACCCTTATGAATGTGCTTTCAGGCAGAATATCCTCAACGCTTTTCATACTCATCTGCGTCATGACGGGGCGTTCGCGGTTAAGATGTATCTTGATGTAGTTGTTAAGAGCCTCGATGAATGAAATGTCGGCATAGCTTATCTTGATGTTTTTATATTCAGACTTCACTATGAAGAAGTCTTCCTCGGCATGGCGTGCCTTCTCTTGCAGTTCCTTTTGTCTTATGGCCTTTGACACCGCAACCTCAAATCTGCTGAATGAGAAAGGTTTGTGAAGAAAGTCGATGGCGTTAAGCTCAAAGCCGTCGAGGGCAAACTGGGCGTATGCCGTGGTGAATATGAACATCACGTCCGACGAAATGATACGTGCAAGTTCGAGTCCGTTCATGCCCTTCATCTCTATGTCAATGAACACGATGTCGGGCTTGCTGCGTCTTATCTCTTCGAGCGCTTTTAGCGGATTGGTGAACGTTTCAACGCTTATGTTGCCCATTCTCCGGGCAAACTCGCTTATTATGTTGAGAGCTATCGGCTCGTCGTCAATAGCAATGCATCTCATTGTTCCTGTCATCGTTGTGTGCGGTTAGTTTGTTAATGTTATGCTCAGCAGCACGGTGTAAAGACCGTCAGAGTCGTTTATTTCGAGTTTGTGGCGCTTTGGGTAGGCCAGTTCGAGGCGCTTGCGGCAGTTGCTTATGCCTATGCCGGCAGAGTTGCCGCGCCTGTCTGTCGGCTTTTGGTTCTGCGTAGAGAAGAACAGCGTGCCGTCTTCAATCCTTATGACTATATACACCTGGCGGTCGTCGGTAGACGAAAGACCATATTTTATGGCGTTTTCGACAAAGGTGATAAGCAGCATGGGCACTATCTGCAGTCCCTGCCGCTTGTTGTCGTTATAGTAAGACAGCTGTATGCAGTCCTTGTTCTCGGTGCGGTATTTCTGTATCTCGATATACTGTCGTATGTAGTCAATCTCCTCTTCAACTGGTATGGCCTCCTTCGTCGGGTTGGTGTACATATACTTCATCAGACAGATAAACTGCATGAAAGCCGTCTCCACCTGTTGCGACTTCATCACTATCATGCCGTAGAGAGTGTTGAGCGTATTGAAAAGAAAGTGAGGATTAATCTGCGCCTTATAGAGTGCAAGCTCTGCTTTCTTCTTTTCAGTTTCGAGGTCGTGGCTGCGCACAATTTGCCTTATAAGTTCGGTGAGCAGACCTACGGCAGTGCTGAAGGCTATTGTGGTTACATACAAGAACCACACAGCCTGCTGATGCAATTTGGCCCGGGCGGCGGCTCTAATGCGGTGAGGGCGCGTAGGTCTGTGCGGAAAGTCCATCTGATATTGCGCGATAATCCAGGTTATGAGGATTGTCGCAAGAATAAGAATCAATGCTATGAACACTCTGCGGCGCGACTGAAAGAACATTGGCACCGTGACATGGCGGTTGAAGAAATAGACAATGTAGAGCCAGCACACCAGTATGCACACAAACGTGAGATTGTTGGCCATCCATCGCTCTATGGGAAGCAGAAAGCACAGTGCCGGCAGCAGCACGCAGGCAAAAAGCAAATCGGTTATAAGCGGAATTTTTCTTAACATGATTATTGGTATTACGCTGTTATATTTTCGCTGATGCAAAGATAGCGTAAATATTTTGTAATGTGAAAAAGACGGTATGTCGTTTGCCACCACTTACACGCTGTTTACCCTTATATGGGCCCGGAGATGTTGCAAATTAGGGATGTAGGACAATATCTTTGCATAAGAGAAACCTAAAATGATAGAACGATGAAAGTGAAAAGAAACGGCAATATCAGCGTAAGACTGCTCCTTATGACACTGATATGCCTTGCTGCCGTGACCGGTGCGCAGGCTCAGGCACTGATTAGAGGCAGGATTACAGACAAACAGTTGTCTGAACCGCTGCCCGGAGCAACGGTGACAATAACTCCCGACGGAGGCAAAGCGATACTTGGAGTGGCTGATGCTGACGGTAACTACAGAATGGACAACCTTGCGGCGGGCCGATATTCGGTTAAGGTGAGCTATATGGGATATAAGACTTCAGAGCAGAAAGTAAGTCTGAAAAAAGACGAAAGTAGGGTGATTAACATAAGTCTGGCCGAGGACGCCACCATGCTTGATAACATTTCGGTTGAAGGAAGGGCCACACGTGCGCAGCAGGCCGGCGACACGCTGTCGTATAATGCGTCGGCATTCAAGGTGCTCGACGGAAGCACTGCCGAAGAACTGCTGGCAAAGATGCCGGGCATTGTGGTAGAAGGCGGCGAGGTGCAGGCACAGGGAGAGAGCGTAAGCAAGGTGATGTTGGACGGCAAGGAGTTTTTCGACGGCGACGTAAACCTTGCGCTGAAGAATCTTCCGGCCGACATAATAGCCAGCATAGAGGTGTTTGACAAGAAGAGCGACCAGGCCGAGTTTACCGGATTTGACGACGGAGAGGAGATAAAGACGATAAACATTGTTACCAAAAGCGGCTACAAGGAGGGCACTTTCGGCAAGGTTTACGGCGGATACGGCACGGACAACCGCTATAACGTCGGCGGAAACATCAACATATTTGACGAGTCGCAGAGGCTGTCTGTACTCGGAATGAGCAACAACGTCAACCAGCAGAACTTCTCGCAGGAAGACTTGTCGGGAGTTATGTCGGCGCAAAGCTCAAAGCGCGGAGGTAAGCGTGGCGGAGGTAGGCGCGGCAGTACGGACAACTTTATGGTGGGCTCGCTCGGCGGTGTGACCAAGACCAACGGCATAGGCCTTAATTATGTGAACGAATGGAACGACAAGCTGAAGCTTACGTCGAGCTACTTCTTCAATCAGTCGTCGAACGACTATCAGGAGAAATTGCAGCGCGAGTATTTCGAGTCGGCACTGCCGGGCATGTCGTACACGCAGGACAGCGAGTCGGACATGACTAACTGGAACCACCGCGTGAACATGAACCTTGAATATAAGATAGACGCCGACAACACCCTGCAGCTGCGCCCTAAGTTCAGCTATCAGAGCAGCAACACGCTGAGCAGCTATCTGGGCGAGAACCTCCTGTATGGCGAGCAGCAGAGCAGCATAGGCAGCAGCTCGGAGAGTGATGTGAAGTCGTACAGTGCCGGACTTAACGCCACCTACCGCCACCGCTTCAACAAGCCGGGACGCACGCTGTCGTTGTCGGTGAACGGACAGATAACCGACAAGCGCAGCGACACCTATACCGACTATAAGGAAAGCAAGACAGAAAACGGCACGATAACGGCAACGGAATATTCGCAGCGTAAGGACAACGACGAGCGTCAGACTTCGCTGCGCACCAACCTGATGTATACGGAGCCGATAGTGGACAACGTGCAGCTGAGCGCCAACTATAAGTTCTCTTACAGCAACAGCGACGCTGACAAGAAGACGTATGAGAGCGACGGCATGACCGACCTGGGCGAACAGCTCGTTGACCAGATGTCGAGTGTGTATCAGACCGACTATCTTACGCATGCTGCCGGACTGGGATTTAAATGGAACTTGGACAAATGGCGCTTCACGCTCGGTGCCGACTTCCAGTGGGCTTCGCTCGACGGCGACCAGTCGTATCCCGTTGCCGACAACATATCGCACAACTATTTCTCGGTGTTGCCGTCGGCCATGATACGCTATTCGCTCAACCGCAACAACTCGTTCATGCTGCGTTACCGAAGCAGTTCTACAGCCCCGACGCTGCAGCAGTTGCAGTCGGTTGTCGACAACACTAATCCGCTGTTCCTCTCTACCGGAAATCCGCTGCTCGACCAGCAGATTAACCATACTCTCAACCTGAGATATACGCTCACGACAATGTCGGGACAGACCTTCATAGCCATGCTCGGCGCCACGCTGCGCAACGGATATGTGGCAGACAGCACCTTCGTGGCTACAGAAGACATCACGCTGCCCGGCGGAATAGAAATGGACAAGGGCGCACAGCTTACGCGCCCGGTGAACCTCGACGGATACTACAGTCTGCAGGCCATGCTGACATACGGATTTCCGCTCGATCTGATACGCAGCAACGTTAATCTGAGTCTGGCAGGCAACTATGCTAGCGTGCCGACGATATTCAACGGCGTGAAGAGCAGCACGCGTGAACTGACGTTTGTGCCCAAGGTGGTGATAGGCAGCAACATCAGTGACAAGCTCGACTTCACGCTGTCGTATTCGGCCTCGATAAACAAAGCCCTCAGCTCTGTTGCCGACATGAACACGAGCAACTATGTTACGCACATAGCGCAGGCCCGCGTTGGCTGGACCTTCTGGGCGGGACTAACCCTGCGCAGCACGCTGACCTATACGGGCTACAGCGGCCTGAGCGCCGACACGGAAGACTATTTCCTGTGGAACGCGTCGCTCGGCAAGAAGTTCCTGAAGAACAACGCAGCCGAGATAAGGCTCGACGTATATGACATACTGGGGCAGAGCCAGTCGTTCAGACAGTCGGTAGGCAGCAACTATTACGACTATCTCACGGCAAACGTGCTGCAGCCTTATGCCATGCTGAGCTTTGTCTATACGATAAGATAATGCGGCACGACGCGAATGCAGTGCTGACTGCCGTTATAAAACACAATAGTAAAAAAATAAAGAGTTATGAAAAAGACATTATTACTGTTGGCCCTGACGACAATGTTAACCGTCGGCGCCGACGCACAGAAGAGGGGCGGACAGAATCTTACGCCCGAGCAGAGAGTGGAGAAACGCATGGAACAGCTTGACAGCAAGCTGAAGCTGAGCGATGAGCAGAAACAGAACATAAAGTCGCTCTACACCGACTTTTTCAGTCAGGACATAAGCCGTGAGGAGCGCAGAAGCAAGATGGAGGAACTTAACACTAAGATAAGCAGTCTGCTTGATGACAGCCAGAAGAAGACTTTCAGCGAGATGAACAGCCGGAAGGCCGACAGAAACCGCTAAACACGTATGCCTGACAGCCGCCGTGCTGAGACATTATGCCGTGGCGGCTTTGACTTCTGATTATTAAGATGCTTGTATATGAATGTGCCTGACGGGATGTTTTATTGTGGTTTTTTTGTTAATCCCAGTCGGGTACATTCTTTTTTCTCGGCTATTTTTATATGTAACAGTTTCCGTGGTTTTGCTTTCACATTGATTTTGCTTGACGCTCTCATACTGAGATATTTGAAAATTAAAATCATTTGGCCGTAAAATCATGCCGTTTTCGTGTGCAAGCGTAATGTCCGGATTCATAGCATGTTACATCGTTATGCATAGATGTGTGCAAAGATTTTTGTCCTGATTGGGACAAAAAAGCTATTATTTCAATGAAAAAACAGGTCTGTTTGAGGTGCAAAAGTGGCCCGGTTTAGTTTAAAAAGTGGCCGGTTGATTTTGCAAAAGCATACCTTTTGCATATAAATGTAAATATGCTTTACCGCCGCAACCTGTTTCCCGCTCCTGCTTTTTCTGTTTCGACAGAAAATCATGACATTTGTGTGATGACACGTTGTCATGTAAAAGCCTTTAACGGCTTACATGTTGATTGCGTCTGTATAGTTCTTTCAAAAGCGTTTTTGCAAGGCATTTTATGTATGTATGCCATGTGAGAATTAGGAAAAAATCACTCTGTAGGTTAAAAAGTATGTCTAAGACTTTAATCTGCTGCTGTTTATGAGTATATTTGCAATCAGGAACATTCTGCCGATGATAACTTCATCGGGTATGCATGTGATATTTAAAACCGAATAACACGAAATAAAAATGAAAAAACTTTATCCTAAAGAATGGGTTAAATGGCATCCGTATAAAGAGATTGACGAAGTAGACCATTATTACACCGGAGTGGCCAATAAGATATATAAAATATTATATGATTCATACATCGACGAAGGCGATGACTTTCTTGTTGACATGGCGTTTATGCTTACGGCATGGTTTGAGGATGTCATCTCGGAAACACATGTTTGGGAGACGTTCACCGGGGAGTGTGAGCGGCGCTATGGCTCGCGTCTGCCTTTCTATAAGCTTGACGGCGAGTATTATCCCGATGAGATTAACTGCGAGGACGTAATGTTCCTGATATGGCATTATATGCAGACTGATTTCGGAGACGAAAGAGTAATCAATCCGGAGAACCCTGCTTTGGCAAGTGCCGCAAGGCAGATTTTCGACATGCTTTGCGATGAGTTTGAAGAGGCGCCGCAGAATGAGCGCATGCAGGAGTTTTACGGCAAACAGACTTTCGGGCCGGAAGACTTTTTCGCATATCGTAACAAGCTGATGTGGTTTCATCTTAACTGCTATCTTAATTTAATAAACACATACAGGCTGTCTGACGACATGGATATGCTGTGCCGTGAGTCGGGCGATGATGAGGAGCGGATTAAAATGATTTCACATTCTCTTGTTGTGAACTATTCATTCCAGTCTCGTCTTAACCTTCTGTCGCTGACATCGGCTGAATGGCTTGCGCTGATATTGAAAAATAACGGTAACGAAAGCGGACTGTGGGATAACGTTGAAGCATGTGGCGACAATATATATAAGTGTGTAAGACAAGACGAGGATTTCATTTATGCTGAAAGCCTCTGCGGCGAAAAGAAAGAGTATGCCATTAAAAAGGACTCTATCGACTTGCTGATGCTGAAGGCGCTTGTGTCGGGAGAGACTATGTTCCGAACTATGCTGGTAAAGTACGGCGGCGCGTATTGGCAGAACGGATTGATGCAAATAAACGACGATAAAGACACAGATGAATGGAACACTGACATTAATGAGCTGGAACATACGCTGACGCGCGACAACCAGAAAGCTGTGTTTGAGAATTTTATGAAGGCCAGCGGAGGCAAGTTCTTTGTGTTTGTGAAGAGTCGTGAGGAAATGACTGATTTCTTATGCAATAAGATGAAGTATGAGTTAAATTCTAATATGATACTGCCTTATATAGGCAAAGACGGCGCCATGCTGATGGCTTCGCCGCTGACAGGACTGCACATACAGATGAGGCACGTCGATTGTATATGTTCGCCCGACAATCCTTTCTATGATAAAAAGGTGGCTAAGGAGAAAGCTTTTATGTTTGTGGTTAATCCTGACATGATTCCTTATGACCTGTATTGTGTTCTTTGGGATAAGGGCATGCTGCCGGATGCCGCGCTCAAAAGTCTTAAAGGGTATAATCACGGGCGCAGTCTGCTGCAGGACAATGCGGCTTTCTTTTCAGATTATTTCTATCATAAGTGCCGTGAGAAAGACTTCACTGACCCTCTGTTGCTGAAGTGGCTTTAGGCAAAAGGCTATGTTGCCGTGACAGGTAGACCTGTTGAGGATATACTGCCTTGGCGCTTTACAAAATAAGCCGGTCTGACTGAACCAAAGCAATTACTTTGGAACGTCAGACCGGCTTATTATTTTTTAGTATGTTAAATGTCAGTGGCTTTGCCGGCAAGTAAAGCTCTGCTTTTTTGCTTTGAAGAATAATATAAACCGGCAAGGCATATGGCTTTAACTCCTTTAACTACTCTAACTCCTTTAACTCCTAATTTATAATTACATGTATCCAAGCCATCTGAGAATATCATTCAGGTTGGCGACAACCATAAGGAGAATCAGTATTCCGAAGCCTACGTATTCAGCCCTTATAAGGAAGTTCTCGCTCGGCTTGCGTCGTGTAATCATCTCGTAGAGCAGGAAGAGCACGTGTCCGCCGTCGAGGGCAGGGATAGGTAGAATGTTCATAAACGCCAGGATGATGCTGAGGAATGCCGTCATGCGCCAGAACATCATCCAGTCCCATGTAGGCGGGAACAGACTGCCGATAGATCCGAAGCCTCCGAGCGACTTGGCGCCGTCGGCCGTGAACACATACTTTAAGTCGTCTACATATCCGCGCAGCACGTCGATACCGTATTTTATTCCGGCAGGGAAACTCTCGAAGAATCCGTATTCAATCTTTTCGGGCTGATAGTAAGTGCCGAGGAAAGTGCGGCCTACTCCTAAGGTAAGGTCGGGGTTGAGCACCATCTTCACGGTGTCGCGCTTCTCCGGCGAAGCCTTATGGCAGAACACTACGGTTGTTGTGCGCACCTTTATGCTGTCCTTGTGAGTCTTGGCGACGCTTATCATGTCGTTCATTACGGCAATCTGGTCGTCAAACTCGTTCCATGAGTCAATGCTCTTGCCGTTGATTGCGAGCAGTTTGTCGCCCTTCAGCATGCCTGCCTTTGCCGCAGGCGAGTCAGGCATAATGCTGTCTATGTCGGCAGGAATGAACGGCTTAACGAATACGGGCTGCTCCTTGAGCATGGTTAGCAGGCTCATGTCCTCGGGCATAGTTAGCTTTATCTCCTTTCCCTGGCGCAGCACGGTCACGGTCTGCGCGTTGGCTATGTCGCGATACATGTCGACATCAAACATTTTCAGTGTGTTCTCGTTGGTGCGCAGCAGTATGTCGCCGTCCTTGAAACCAATCTTCTTGGCTGCGTCGTTAAACTTCATACCCATCGTCATCTTGTCCAGGCGATAGTAAGAATCGCCCCATGTATATAGCACCATTGAATAGATAAACAGCGCGAGGAGGAAGTTTACGAGCACTCCGCCCACCATAATCAGCAGTCGCTGCCATGCCGGTTTGGAGCGGAACTCCCACGGCTGTGCCGGTTTTTTCATCTGTTCTGTGTCGAACGATTCGTCTATCATTCCCGAAATCTTGCAGTAGCCGCCTAACGGAAGCCAGCCCACGCCGTATGTGGTGTCGCTCTTCTTTGGCTTAAATTCAAAGAGGTGGAACCAAGGGTCGAAGAACAAGTAAAACTTTTCAACCCTTACGCCGAAAAGTTTTGCAAAGAAGAAATGGCCGCCTTCGTGGAGCAGCACCAAAATAGAGATTGCCAGCATAAACTGGAGCAGTCTTATCAGAAATATTTCCATGTCTTTGTTAACTTAAATATCCTTTTTGCGGCATGGCTGCCGCCGGTGATTGTTTTGCTTTTAGATATAATTATGTTGTCAGTCTTATTATTTTATCATGTCTCAGTGAGCAGCTTCCAGCAGTTCTGTTGCCACGCGCCTTGCTTCGGCGTCAGTGTTTATGTAGGTGTCATAGTCGGGCGTGCTGCTGAAACTTACGCGGTTCATAGTCTTCTCTATGATGTCGCTCATCTGCATGAAACCGCACTTATCCTCGAGGAAACCGCGGTTGACAATCTCGTTGGCAGCGTTGACAATGCACGGCATGTTGCCGCCCTTCTTTATCGCCTCGAAGGCAAGCGCCAAGCAGCGGAACTTGTCTAAGTCGGGCTCAAAGAACTCAAGAGGCTGTTTGAACAGGTCGAGACGGCCTTCGCTGAGATGAATGCGGTCGGGATAAGTCAAAGCATATTGTATGGGCAGGCGCATGTCTGGTACTCCGAGCTGCGCCTTTACGGCTCCGTCGACAAACTGCACGGCGCTGTGGACGATGCTCTGCGGATGGATAAGCACCTGAATTTTGTCGGCAGGAACGCCGAAAAGCCATTTAGCCTCGATAACCTCGAAGCCTTTGTTCATCATCGTGGCACTGTCGATGGTTATCTTTGCTCCCATGTGCCATGTGGGATGCTTCAGGGCATCGGCCTTGGTGACGGTGGCAAGCTGCTCCTTTGTGAAGTTGCGGAACGGGCCGCCTGAAGCCGTTAGCAATATCTTCTCAATCTCGTTGTCGCCTTCGCCGACAAGGCTCTGGAATATTGCCGAGTGTTCGCTGTCAACCGGGATGATTGGCGCGCGGTATTTCTTTGAAAGCTCGCATATCAGCTCTCCTGCAACAACAAGAGTCTCCTTGTTTGCAAGGCATATCTTCTTGTGAGCCTTGATGGCATGTATCGTGGGGCTTAGTCCGGCAAAGCCAACCATGGCCGTAAGCACCATGTCTATCGGACCTGCCTCCACTATTTCGTCAATGGCCTGTTTTCCTGCGTACACCTTGATGTCGGGCATATCGCTGAGCAGGCTTTTAAGTTCCTCGTATTTATCTTCGTTGGCAATAACCACAGCCGCGGGATTATATCGGCGCGCCTGTTCTGCCAGTTCTTTCACTCTGTTGTTGGCCGTCAGGCAGTAAGCCTCGAAAAGGTCAGGATGCTCGTCGATAACCTGCAGAGCCTGTGTGCCTATTGAGCCTGTTGAACCGAGAATGGCTATTTGTTTCTTCATATAATCTTAAAATCTCACAACTTCTAAATATGTTTCTCTTGTCTTTCGCCGTTTCTTATCGTGTGTCGTGTCCGTTCCGGCCATATAGCCGCGGCGTTATGTCAGTCAAGGTCGAGAAGTCCTTCGGGCAGGTCGACAACGATAAAATGCTTTTCGGTGTCGATGTCTACGATGAAGTCTTCAGATGCCGGTATCATAATCTCCTTGCCGTCGGGCGTCTCTACGTTGAAAAGAGTGTTGACCGTAGAATAGTCAACCGACTTGACGGTGCCTATAAGGCTGTTGTCGTTGTTGGCATCAAGCAGTTTGAAGTTTTCGGCTTCGTTGAGCGACATGTCCTCACGGCCGTCTTCAGAGAGCTTGCGACTGAAATAGACGTCGCAGCCCGTAAGCTCCTGTGCCTGCTCCTTGGTGTCGATGTCGCAAAACTTCACCAGTGCCGTCTCGTCGCTCTTGAATCTGTATTCCTCAAAAAAGAAAGGAACAAGTATGCCGTCGATGAGCAGCACAAGATAGTCGGCGTCAACTCTGTCGAACACATCGTCCTCAAACATCAGCGACACTTCGCCCTTCACTCCGTGCGGCTTGCCTATCTTGCCAATCTTGAAAACTTCTTCTTGTCTTATCATTGCTGTTGATGTTTTGCTGTTATTGTCCGCTTATGCGCTCAATCTTTGCTCCGAGAGTGTTGAGTCGTGCCTCAATGTCCTCGTATCCGCGGTCAATCTGCGCTATGTTGTCTATGCGGCTTGTGCCGTTGGCGCTCATTGCGGCTATGAGCAGCGCTATGCCGGCGCGGATGTCAGGACTCGTCATTCGTCCTGCGCGCAGTCTTATCTTGTGGTCGTGGCCTACGACGACGGCTCTGTGCGGGTCGCAAAGTATTATCTGCGCTCCCATGTCAATAAGCTTGTCGACAAAGAACAGTCGGCTCTCGAACATCTTCTGATGGAACAGTACGCTGCCCCTTGCCTGAGTAGCCACGACGAGCAATACCGACAGCAGGTCGGGCGTGAGTCCGGGCCACGGCGCGTCGGACAGTGTCATTATTGAGCCGTCGATGAACGAGTCGATTTCGTAGTGATCCATGTGCGGTATGATGAGGTCGTCGTCCTCGATGTCAATCTTTACGCCGAGACGTCTGAACGAGTCGGGTATGATGCCGAGGTTGCGCAGCGACACGTTCTTTATGCGTATGCCGTTGCCCACCATGGCTGCCATGCCAATGAACGAGCCCACCTCAATCATGTCAGGCAGAATTTTGTGTTCGGCTCCGTGTAGCGACTCAACGCCAACGATGGTCAGCAGGTTAGACGCGATGCCGCTGATGCGTGCCCCCATGCGGTTGAGCAGGTGGCACAGCTGCTGTATGTAAGGCTCACATGCAGCATTGTATATTGTTGTTGTGCCTTCGGCCAAAACCGAAGCCATTATGATGTTTGCAGTACCTGTAACAGAAGCCTCGTCGAGCAGCATGTAGCATCCCTTGAGCTTCTTGCCGGTTATCTCGAAAGTCTTTCGCTCGTCATTATGCTTGAATTTTGCTCCCAGGTTCTTGAATCCCAGGAAGTGGGTGTCGAGCCTGCGGCGTCCTATCTTGTCGCCTCCGGGTTTAGCCACAATTGCTTTGCCGAATCGTGCCAGCAGCGGTCCGATCATGAGCACGCTGCCCCTGAGCGACGCACACTTGCGTATAAACTCGTCGCTCTCGAGATAGCCGAGATTAATATTCTCCGCCTTGAACGAATATTCGTTTCTGCTGATGCGTTCCACTGTAACCCCTATGTCGGTGAGAAGTTTTATAAGGTTGTTGACATCGAGAATGTCCGGAATGTTCTTAATCCTCACCTCTTCGGGTGTAAGCAGCGCGGCGCAGATCACTTCAAGCGCCTCGTTTTTGGCACCTTGCGGCGTAATTGTTCCGCTCAGCGCGTGTCCGCCTTCTATGATGAAAGATTCCATTTTTCAGTGGTTTGGTTAGTGGTTTTGTTGCATTATCTTCTCTTGCGCCTTCTCTCTCCGGGCTCTTTCAGACTGCCCACGTTAAACTTGAACGTGTCGAGGTCGAGCTGTATTTTCCCGTCGGTGAAGCGTGCCAGGTCAGAAGCTATCTTTTCGTCATCGCTTGAGCCGTGGCTCCATTGTATAAGATTGCGCTTCATCTGATTGGCGGTGAGTCTTGTCAGCTCGTCGCGCTCCGGTCCCGGCTCCATGTTCATCAGTTTGTCAAACAGTTCGAACACCATGCTGCCATAGTGCTTTATCGGATTTTTCTGTTGAGGATATTCCATGGGCTGAGGCTTTGTTGTTATGCTTTTAGCCTCGTTGATGTCTACCGGATAGTCGATGTCGAGCTTAAAGTCGCTCATTATGGCCAGATGGTCCCACAGCTTCTGCTTATAGTCAATGTTTTCTCTGTTCTGCGGGAACATGCGCTCCATGATGCATATAATGGTTTCGGCGCATTTCTGTCGCTCGTCTCTGTCCTTGAGCGTCATGGCGTAGTCAACCATCTTCTGCACTTCACGTCCGTATTCCGGCAGAATGAGCTTTTTGCGCTGTGTATTGTAGTCTAATCCATCGATTTCCATTTCTTTCTTTTTAAATTGGATTTAAAAGTAGTGTTATTATCTTGCTTTGTCTTCCCCGGCAATGTGCCGTTTGATCTTATTTATTGCCGCCTGTTGCGCCTTACAGCAGTTTCTTGGGTGTCTTGGCCACAAAGTCCTTCAGATAGAAGGGCACGAAATAGGCCACGTCTTCAAATTTCTCTTGTGCCATGCGCTTTTCGGCCAGCGGGAACATGTTTTTGGCCAGCGGCTCAATGCCTTTTATCAGCACGGCGTTGGGGTGGTTGATGGCCTCGATACACTTGCAGGCTCCGTTGCCGAAGAAATACACCTTGCCTTTGTCGAGAAATTCTTTATATGTGTCGGCGTCTACCACGTCGGCCTGAACGCCTCTCACTTCGTTGAGCGAGCGGTTGTATATAGCCGAATACACTTCCATGCGGCGTGCGTCGAGCATAGGGCAGAGCAGAGCGTCGGGTTCGGGCTCGTGGGTGAGCAGCACCGGCACGGTGAGCAGCTCGAGTGTAGGCACGGCAATGAGCTTTATGTTGCGTCCGTAGCATATTCCTTTTGCCATTGACACGCCAATGCGCAGTCCGGTGTAAGAGCCCGGGCCGCAGCTTACTGCCACTGCGTCGAGCGGTATGGCATGGCTGTCAGCGAATGACATGGCTTCATCTACAAATATTCCAAGTTTTACTGCATGATTGGGGCCGCTATGGTCTTCTTTGCTGAATATGCAGGCGCCGTCCTGGCTTACTGCTACCGAACACACGTTGGTGCTCGTCTCAATATTCAAAATACACGACATAATTAAAAATATCTTCTTAAATAAAGTGCAAAAATACTCTTTTTTCCGAAGAAATATGTACTTTTGCATAAATTTAACTACAAAAGTGTTATGATACAATCTATGACGGGTTATGGCAAGTCGGTCGTAACCTTCAATGAGAAGAAAATTAATGTAGAGATAAAATCTTTAAACAGTAAGGCCTTAGACCTGTCCACGCGCATTGCGCCGCTATACCGTGAGAAGGAAATGGAGATGCGCCAGATGATATCAAAGGCGCTCATAAGAGGAAAGGTAGACTTTTCTATCTGGATTGAGAAAGACGCTGCCGTCGACGCCACGCCAGTAAACAGTGCGTTGGTTGAAAACTACTATCATCAGATTAAGGATATAGCCGCAAAGACCGGCATGCCTGAGCCTCAGGACTGGTTCAGCGTTATTATGCGCATGCCCGATGTTATGAGCAAGACTGAGGCCGAGGTGCTCACCGACGAGGAGTGGGCCGTTGCCCGCACAGGTGTTGAGCAGGCCCTGCAGGCACTTGTCGCGTTCCGCAAGCAGGAGGGTGCAGCCTTATACAAAAAGTTCAGTGAGAAACTCGATAACATAACAGCCCTGCTGGCATCGATAGAGCCGTATGAGAAGTCGCGCGTTGAGAAGATACGCGGCCGCATCGTTGAGGGCCTGAAGAGTATTCCTGAAATAGAATACGACAAGAACCGCCTTGAGCAGGAGCTTATCTATTACATAGAGAAACTCGACATCAACGAGGAAAAACAGCGCCTTGCCAACCATCTGAAATATTTCCGCGAGACCATGAACGACGGCATAGGCCAGGGCAAGAAGCTCGGCTTCATAGCCCAGGAGATGGGACGCGAAATCAACACCACAGGCAGCAAGAGCAATCAGGCCGAGATGCAGAATATCGTGGTGAAGATGAAGGATGAACTGGAACAGATAAAGGAACAGGTGCTTAATGTACTTTAATTTGTAGGAGTTAAAGTAGTTAGAGGAGTTAAAGTAGTTAAAGTCATTACCATTGTATGTTCTTTCCATAAAGAAAGTTTTGGTATGAGACTTTAAAAGATAGAGAAAGTTAAAGTATATGACTCTAACATCTTTAACTACTCTAACTCCTTTAACCCCTAAGAATAAAATCATTTGACTTTAACTCCTTTAACTACTCTAACTTCTTTAACTACTTTTTAAAACCATGCCCGGAAAACTTATAATCTTCTCTGCTCCCAGTGGAAGCGGAAAGAGCACAATCATCAACTGGCTGATGTCGCACGAAGAGTTGCGCATGGCCTTCAGTATATCATGCACAAGCCGTCCGCCAAGAGGCACTGAACGCAACGGTGTTGAATATTTCTTCGTTACGCCCGAAGAGTTCAGACGCAGAATAGACAACGACGAGTTCCTCGAGTATGAGGAAGTGTATAAAGACCGCTACTACGGCACGCTGAAACAGCAGGTTGAGGCACAGCTCGAAAAGGGCGAGAACGTTGTCTTTGACGTAGACGTGAAGGGCGGATGCAACATAAAGAACTATTATGGCGACCGCGCTCTAAGCGTGTTTATACAGCCGCCGTCGATAGAGGAGCTGCGCAACCGTCTGACAGGACGCGGCACCGACGCTCCCGAAGTGATAGAAGACCGCATAGCCCGTGCGTCGTTCGAGCTTACCTTTGCTCCCAAGTTCGACAAGGTAGTTGTCAACGACGATCTTGACAAGGCTAAGGCTGAGGCGCTGAAGATAGTTAAAGACTTTCTGTTCGGTTAAGCAAATAACGTCTTACGAAAGTTAGAAACTAAAAGTTAAAAGTGAAAAATCCAAATGCAGTGTGACTAATTAAAATCCACAAAGCTATTGTTCTGGCGGATATGTTATCCGCCAGCATAATGTATAAGGATCTGTGATCCGAGATTAATACCTATAAATTAAACGTTGAAAGTGATCGGATTGCAATTATCTGCGCTGATTGTTGGTTCATTATATTCAATTTCGGCAGATTTTTTGCTGCACTCAACAACCCGTACAAATCTGCCGGCACATTAGCTTTGTTGTTATACATCATATTTTGGAAAATATAAATGCCGATGTTTGACAATAATCCACAAGGCATTTGACTTTAACTCCTTTAACTACTCTAACTTCTTTAACTCCTAATAATAAAAGCATTTGTCTTAACTCCTTAACTTCATAACTCCTTAACTCCTAAAAAATAAAATGATCTCCACCGGCATCTTCGGGGGCTCTTTCAACCCCATACACAACGGACACGTAGAGTTGGCGCGCCAGCTGTTGGCAAGTGCGGGGCTCGATGAAATATGGTTTGTCGTGTCGCCGCAGAACCCGTTTAAGCGTGCTGCCGACCTGCTTGACGACGAGCTGCGCCTAAAGATGGTTGAGCTTGCGCTCGAAGGCGAGCAGCGTATGCACGCATCCGACTATGAGTTTCGCATGCCCCGTCCGTCGTATATGTGGCACACCCTTCAGTCGATGAGCCGCGACTATCCCGACCGCCGGTTCGTCTTGCTCATAGGTGCCGACAACTGGGAGCGTTTCAGCGAGTGGTATGCCTGGCGCGACATACTCAGCCATTATCGCATAGTGATATATCCCCGTGGCGGTTCTGCCGTCGACGCCTCGTCGCTGCCCGAAGGAGTGAGCCTTGTTAACACCAGCTTGATAAACATCAGCAGCACGCAGATAAGGCAGCTCCTTGCCGAACGTAGCTCCATAAGCGGCCTTGTGCCCGACAGCGTGGCCCGATATATCAGCGACAACGGTCTGTATGCTCCTAAAGTTTAAGTCGGTGGATAACATATCGGAGCTATTTTTCCGTAATTCTGATATTATCCTTATTGCATTGCTAATTGTTAAAACACAGCATGAAATAGGTAAAAACTCAGGACAAAAATATTTTTCATTCTAGAAAATCAACTTATAACGTATGTTAAAGATAACGGCATTGATAATCAGTTTCTTTAACATACGTTTATTTTTATATCTATTTTCAACCTCAAAATCACCCCTTTTTGGCTCACAAATGCCTGCTTTTAATGTCGTAAACGCATGCTTTTGTGATGCTAAACCTATCGTTTACGGGTGAAAAGTGGCCGAGTAATGTTTTTTAACTATTGCCTATTTGCTTCGTAATCTTAGTAAAAGACAATATATCAACACTTTATCGAAAATGTTGATTTTGTGCAATTTTTCGCACCAAACCACGGTTTCGTGATGAACATGGCAATTCTGGAGAGGTTAAAAGTTTATTTTAGTAGTTAAAGGAGTTAGAGTAGTTAAAGAAGTTAAAGTCAAATGTCTTGTGGATTTTTATCAGCCACTCTGCATTTGGATTTTTGTAGCAACAAGAGTAATGTGCCGGCTGATTTGAAATTGTCGTGCAAGCGAGAGCAGAAGCAAATTATATTTGGTTATGTCGAGCGCAGCCGACAATCAATGAAATTAATCTGCCGGAATAGAGTATAAGAACCAACGGTCAGCGAAGCTAATTTTCAATCCGCTTACTTCCTATTTTTAATTAATAGGTATGAGTTTCGGATCAAAGATCCTTATACTTAATGCTGTCAAATTTTTCGCTGCGCTCAACAACACGTGCATATCCGACAGAACAATAGCCTTGTTGCTTCCGTGCTTATGTGCGCTCTTAATCTATTGATTCACGTCCCGCAAAATTGCGCATTATCAAAACAAAGTTGTTGTTATTCGATTTTAGACTTGCCGTATTTTTTCTGAAACAGCTCGGTGTTTTTGTTGCCCCATTCAATCATGTCTTCCGTGTTGCATGATAAGGATCTACAAGAGATGAAATGTGCGTTACGCATGATTCTGTTGTCCTGTCTGATTTGTAAATCTGCCGGAATATAATATCAGGATATTTCATATCATATTAAAGAATTACAAATGTATGACAGAAAAATGAATTACTTTTATCCTGTTGAGTTCGATTTGCCCCGTATTTGCATTGTGGATACAATAAAAAGATGTAATTTTGCCAAAAATATTAGAATTTGATGAAAATATTGAATCAGGCAGGACGTGTGTTCACCAATATCTTCAAGCCGATAAGAGGCAATGCCGCTTTTTTTGTATTCATGTATGTGCTTGGCATCGTGTGCACCTACGCCGTAGTGCCCGACAAGCGCGGCTATCACGCATGGCCGCTGGCGCCCTATGAGCTGTTTTTCGATGTCAGCATATTGTGCGTGGTGCTGTGGCTTTTGCCTCATAAGATAAGTCTTTGGGCTAAACGCGTCATTTATTTCTTATTCTATCTGCTTGTTGTGGTCGACGTTTACTGCTTTGTTAAGTTCGACACAACCATCACTCCTACCATGCTTCTGCTGGTGGGCGAGACAGATGGCCGCGAGGCTACGGAGTTTCTTGAGTCGTATCTCACGCCCGACGTGGTGTTCAGCCGTTTAGGCTGGGTGCTGCTAGTTATGATTGTTCACATAATATGGGCGCAGGTGTGGCGCAACCGCAAGAAATGTCTGGCGTGGATAAAGACGAAATGGAACTTCGATTTGCAAAACGCCGTCAGATGGCATCTTGCTGAGCCGTGGCTCGGCCTGATAATGCTTGTGCTGTTTGTCATAAGCACGATAAACTGCATTGCAGACAAGACGGCTTTCGTGCGCCTCATGTCTTACGACAATATCGGACAGGTGGAGCATGAGCTGACAAAGAAGGAGAAGGCACAGCTCTATCTGCCGGGCTACAGACTGATGTTCAGCATTTATGCCAACGAACTTACGGCCAAACAGGTGAATAAACTTGTTGACAACATCGACAAGGCCAAGGTGGACAGCTGCTCGTTCCGCAGCCGCAATATCGTGCTGATAATAGGCGAGAGCTATAACCGCCATCATGCCGGACTCTACGGATATGACAAGAAAACCACGCCGAGACAGTCGCGTCGCGCGCAGAAAGGCGAGCTGATACCGTTCAGCGACGTTGTGGCACCGTGGAACCTGACAAGTTTTGTGTTCAAATATCTCTTCTCGCTCTACACCGTGGGCGACAAGGGCGAATGGTGCGACTATCCGCTCTTCCCCGAATTGTTCCGCAAGGCCGGCTATCATGTAACGTTCCTTACCAATCAGTTCTTGCCGCAGGCAAAGGAGGCTGTCTACGACTTCAGCGGAGGTTTCTTCCTGAACAATCCGTTGCTCAGCAGCGCAATGTTCGACACACGCAACACGCGTCTTTATCGCTATGACGCCGGACTGCTGGCCGACTATGACCGTCTGCGTAACGAGAACAGGGATAACAACCTGATAATATTCCATCTGAAGGGACAGCATGTTGACTACCGCACGCGATTCCCGCTCGACCGCCGCCACTTTAATCCCGAAGACTACGACCGTCCGGACTTGAAGGAAAAAGAATTGAGGGTGCTGGCCGACTATGACAACGCCATATTGTATAACGACTCTATCGTTGACCAGATAATAAAGCGATTCGAGGATGAAGACGCCATCGTGGTGTATGTGCCCGACCATGGCGAGGAGTGCTATGAGGGCGACGTACATTTCTACGGACGAATGCACTCAACCGAGATAACGGCAAGACTTGCGCGCGAAGAGTTTGACATTCCGTTCTGGATATGGTGTTCGCATAAGTATATGGTGGGCCATCCGTCGCTGTTCAACGACATCGTGAAGTCGAAGAACCGCCGCTACATGACCGACGCGCTGCCGCATCTGCTGCTATATCTTGCCGGAATACAGACACCTTACTATCGCAGCGACCTGAATGTGATAGGTGACGAATATAACGAAAACCGCCCGAGAATATTAAAGAATACCACAGACTACGACAAACTCGACGTGAAAGACTGACGTGCGCTGCCGTCTTTATGGACAGAGAACAGCGCGCCGGAGCATGCCGGGACAATAAATAACTTAACATCAAATGAAAAAAGAACTGCTGAGTATGGCTGAATCGAAAGCCCTTAGGGGAATAGCCATACTGGGAATATTTCTTCACAACTACTGCCATTTTCTTGGCTTCGCCGTAAAGGAGAACGAATACACCTTCACGGCATCAAAGCCGAGGCAGCTGCTTGAGCGCCTGCTTACGCTCGACGACAACCTGTTTATACACATCATGTCGTTCTTCGGACACTACGGTGTGCCCGTGTTTTTGTTTATAAGCGGCTTCGGCCTTGTGTGCAAGTATGAGCGAAGCACGCCAAACCGCGTAAAGGCGCTGCCCTTTATCGGATTTCATTATGCCAAGCTGCTGCGCCTTATGTTCCTCGGATACATAGGCTTTGCAGTGGTTAGCTATCTTCATCCACATGGATACCACGGCTACACCGTGGGCCGCGTCATAGCGCAGCTGCTCATGTATATCAATCTGCTGCCCGATCCCGACCACATCATCAAGCCCGGTCCTTACTGGTATTTCGGCCTAATGATTCAGCTTTACATCGTCTACCGCCTTGTGCTCTATCGCCGCAGTTCGGCGCTTACGCTGGCTCTTATTGTGATATGTACGGCAGTGCAGGCAATGTTTCCGCCGTCGGTTGACGAGGGCGGCGAGATACTCAACCGCATACGCTACAACTTCATAGGCGGCATGCTGCCGTTCGGTGCCGGCATACTATATGCCCGCCACGGGCGCAACCTGCCGTTGCCCCTTAATCTCACCGTCATCGTGGTGTCGGCATTCTTCGTGTTCATTGGCAGCTTCTATTTCTGGTCGTGGCTGTTTGTGCCATTGTTCATCGTTACAGGAGCCGTGGCCACAATGAAAATCATACCCGAAAAGGTTCTTGCGCCGTGCGTATGGATGGGCGCCATATCCTCGGCGCTGTTCGTCATGCATCCGATAACGCGCGAGATAATAATAAAGATGTCTTATCGCGGATATGTCTACACAGGACTTATAACCTATATCGTGGCGTCAATAGTATTGGCATGGCTGTTCAAGCTGACGTTCCGCTATATACCTAAACCAAAACTGAAAATATGATAAAGCCCATAAACTTTTCGGACATAAGCCGATACCGGAGCGAACTTATGGGACTGGCAATGATTTTTGTCATGCTGTTCCATGTGTGGATGCCAAGGAGCAATCCTATGTACGGTTTTGTGAGGTGCGGCAATGTGGGCGTTGACATGTTCCTTTTGCTCAGCGGAATAGGTCTTTGGTATGCGTGGAGCAAGAAACCTACACTGAAAAACTTTTTCTGGCGCCGCTACATACGCATCTATCCGGCGTGGATAATCATGGCGTGCCTGTTTTATATCCCGTCGTTTATCAACACTCCCGGCGGAGGATACAGCCGCAACGTGCCCGACCTGATTGCCAACATACTTATCAACTGGAGTTTCTGGCGCATAGACGACCTCACATTCTGGTTTATTCCTTCCATAATGATGATGTACACCTTTGCCCCGGCATACATGAAGCTCATAGAGAAGCATCCCGAATACAGATGGCTGCCCGTGGCAGCTATGGTGCTTGCCGTGATGGTGCAGTATTATCCGCCGATACACAAGAGCGTGGGCCATGTGGAGATATTCTTCAGTCGCATACCTATATTCCTTATCGGCATCAACTGTGGTGCGCTGGTAAAGGGTGGGCGCAGCATGGACGGTTCGTCATTGTGGCTCGTTCTGCTGCTCTTTGTCATGAGTCTGGCCATGTGCGTTGAGTTCGAGGAGTCATGGCGCGGACGTTTTCCGCTGTTCCTTGAGCGCATGGTTTATATTCCGCTCACAGTGTCGATGATATTGCTTTTGGTTAAGATTTTGTGCCATACGCCCGCTTTTATATGCCGCGGACTTGCTTTTGTGGGCACAGTGAGCCTTGAACTTTATCTTATCCACATACAGTTTGTGCTGAAATATGTAAGGACTTACAATCTTGGCTATTGTCTTACGGCTCTCATCATGATAGCCGTCTCTCTTGTGCTTGCGTGGCTGTTGCACCGCCTTGTGGCATGGGCCATAGGATTTCTGCCCAAAAACATATAGCCGTGGCTGCTCCGTCCGGTGCGTGATGATATAAAGTCAGCCGGTGTCGGAGTAGATTCTGTGGCATGAAACGGCACGTCTTGCGCCTTATGGCATTATATTATAAAATGTAGTAGAACATAAAACGAGAAGAGATGAAAAGTAACCTGTTTAAACTGATACGTCCGCACCAGTGGCTCAAAAACGTATTCGTGATGATACCTATGTTCTTCGGCGGCAGTCTGCTCGACCCGTCGGATATAAGAGCGTCGGTAATAACGTTTTTTGCGTTCAGTTTTATAGCCTCGTCGGTTTATTGCTTCAACGACATCATCGACGTTGATGCCGACCGCCGTCATCCGGTCAAGTGCAAACGGCCCATTGCCTCGGGTGCCATAAGCGTTAAGAGTGCCTGGGCTCTTATGGCTCTCATGTTTCTGCTGTCGGCCGGAATGGTGTGTCTGCTCGACACATACACCCATGTAATACAGGTAGGACTGGTTATTCTCGTTTATTATCTTCTGAACATTCTTTATTGTTCTAAACTCAAGCAGTATGCCATTGTGGATGTCTGCATCATAGCCTTTGGATTTGTGCTGCGCGTGCTTGCCGGAGGCTTTGCCACGGACATCGTGCTGAGCAAATGGATTGTATTGATGACTTTCCTGCTCACTCTGTTCCTTTCGTTCGCCAAGCGCCGTGATGACGTATTGCGCATGAACGAGACTGGAGAGCCGCCGAGAAAGAACACGATAAGATATAACCTTACGTTTATCAATCAGGCCATAACTATCACGGCGTCGGTTACACTTGTGTGCTACATCATGTACACCGTTTCGCCAGAGGTGGTAAACCGCTTCCATTCCGACTTGCTTTATCTCACTTCGGTGTTTGTATTGCTCGGCCTTCTGCGCTACATACAGATAACTGTTGTCGACAAGAAGAGCGGCGACCCCACCAAGATGATGCTTCGTGACAGGTTCACGCAGTGCGTGGTTGTTGTCTGGGCACTGACCTTCCTTGTCTTGATATATGTAATTAAGTAAGGGCATAAATTATATAATAAAATACTTTTTTTGACAATAATATTATGGATTATTCTTCAGGAAAGATATATGCTTTTGATTTCGACGGTACGCTGACCAACCGTGATACGCTCCTTGAGTTTATCCGTTTTGTCAGAGGCGACAAGGCTTTTTTGCTGTGCATATTATATTATTTCCCGTTGCTGTTGTTGATGAAACTCGGATTTTATCCCAACTGGAAAGTAAAGCAGAAAGTGTTTGCTCATTGCTTCAGCGGAATGACGCTTGCTGACTTCAACAAATGGTGCGCCCGTTTCGCAAGCGAAAGAATGACTCTGCTGCGTCCAAAAGGCGTGCAGAAAATAAATGAAGTGCTTGAGGCCGGCAACAAGGTGGTTATTGTAAGCGCAAGCATAAACAACTGGGTTGAGCCGTTCTTCTTTGGACTTGACGGCGTGAGCGTTATCGGCACGATGATTGAAGACCGCGATGGGGTGGTTACAGGCCGTTTCCTGACAAAGAACTGTTACGGCGAGGAGAAGGTAAGGCGTCTGCTTAAACTTTATCCCGACCGTCAGGACTATTGGCTTGTAGCTTATGGCGACAGCCGGGGCGACTTTGAAATGCTCGATTTTGCTAACGAGAGTCATTACAAACCATTCAGAAACTGACACAGAGGTAGTCTCTGGCAGGCATGTATGGCTTGCAGATGTGCAGATGCTTCGATATAATATGTTTGTCTTATGCTTTTAATAATGCGGTTTGCGTTTCATGGCTTAGACTTATAATTCATTTTACTTTTGCCTCTGCTTAGATTTGAATATGCCGTGCGCTGTGCCGGAAATGATATAATTTGATATTTGAAAATAATAATAAACTATATGAAGAAGTTTTTTGATATGTTTAAAATAAGGCGCGAGGAAAGGGCCGCAGCGGTCTGTGCGCTTTGTGTGCTTATCTGTCTGCATGCACTGATGATAAGCAAGACTTTCAGTACGTTTCTCCATACTGGCGGAGCGCGCTGGACGATATTTATAAAAAACTTTGTTATGTCGGGCTTCGACCCCATAACATATTCTATGGTAACAGACTGGGAGGCTAATTATAATGTATATCGCCATCCGTTCCTTTCGTTCATGGTGTGGCCGCTGTCGGTTATCGATGGATGGATTATGGATCTTACAGGACTTAATCTGGTTCAGTTTATTGTGGCTGTACCTCTTCTGTTTTTTGCTTTCTATACGTTTATATTTATTTTCCGGATATTTAGGGATATCGTCAAGATTCAGCGCTTTGAGGCTATGGTGCTGTCAGCCATGCTGTTCTCGTTTGCCTATGTTATGGTAGCGGTCATTGTGCCCGACCATTTCTGCGTGTCTCTGTTCCTGCTCGTGTTTGCGTTGTATGTGTCTGGACTGAAAATTCAGAATGGAACAAAGTTCAGTATAGGTCAGACATGGCTGTTGTTCTTCGTTACGGCGGGAGTTACGCTTAGCAACGGAATAAAGATTTTTATCTATTCATTGTTTACAAACGGAAAGAAGTTTTTCCGCCTAAAGTATTTCTTGCTTGCAGTTATTCTTCCGTCAGCATTGATATGGGTGTTTGCCCGTTGGGAATACCGCACTTTCGTGCTGCCAAAGGAGAAGGCACGCAAGGAGGCACGACTGAAGAAGAGCGAGGAGTCGCGCAAGAAGTTGCTGGAGGCATTTAAGGACACTACGTCTTTGAAGGATTCTTCTGCTATAAATAAAGCTTTTGCGCAGGAGATGAACAAGCGTGCAAAGGCAAAATATGTGAAGGACCATAAAAAGGCATGGAACAAACATACCGGCAAGCCTATGGGCAAGGGCGAGTTTATCAACTGGACTGATGTGTCGACATCACGCTCTGAGACGGCTGTAGAGAATCTCTTCGGTGAATCGATACAGCTACACGATCAGCATTTGTTGCAGGACACGCTGCGCAGCCGTCCTGTCATTGTGCCTTACAGCTGGATAATCAATTATGTTGTTGAGGCTGTGCTGGTCTTGCTGTTTGTCATTGGTATATGGTATGGCCGGCGTTCGCGTTTCTTGTGGATGGCATTGTGCGGATTCGCCTTTGACATGGCGCTGCACATGGGACTCGGTTTCGGTATAAACGAAGTGTATATCATGGGTGCCCACTGGCTGTTTGTCATGCCTTTGGCAATGGCATTTATGGTTAAACAGGCCGAGAACAGCAAGTTTAGACCGTGGCTGCGCGGACTTCTCGTTGTGCTTACATTGTGGTTGTGGGCTTATAACGGTACCCTGCTTGTAGGTTATCTTGTAGGATAGCCGGCATCTGGATGATGGGCGAAGTCTCGGTAATAAAGTTGTTTTAAAGTTAAAGATCATAGTTGTTATGAAGGTATCTGTGCTTGTGCCCGTGTACGGGGTGGAGAAATATATTGAGCGTTGCGCTGTATCGCTGTTTGAGCAGACGCACCGCGACATGGAATATGTGTTTGTAAACGACTGTACTCCCGACCGAAGCATAGATATCTTGCGCTCAGTGATTAAACGTTATCCTGACCGTGCGCCACAGATACGCATAATAGACAACGAAGTTAACCGTGGAGTGGGGGCTACGCGTGCCGTGGCTATTGCCGCCGCTACGGGCGACTGTATAATGCACGCCGACAGCGACGACTATATGCCGCCACGGGCAGTAGAAATGTTGTGCGCCGAAATGGAGCGCAGCGGTGCCGATGTGGTCGACGGAGCCTGGCAACGTTTTACCTCGGCAGGGTTATCAGAGCCAATGTTTCCGTGTCAGACCCATGATACAAAGCGTTATCTCTCGCTCATGCTGTGCCAGAACATTGTTTCTAACCGCATGTGGGGAAGGCTCTTTCGACGGAGTCTTTATACCGACCATGGCATAACCCTTGTGCCCGGTGTTGACTATAGCGAAGACTATTCAATAATGACGCGCCTGATGTTTTATGCAAGTCGTTCGTTTATCAACGATGTTGTTTATTTCTATAGCGATGAAAACGCGGCGTCTTACACACATACCCGTTCAGAGCGTCATTTGCGTTCATATCTGAAAGCAAACCGCATTGTGCTTGATTTCTTCAAAGAGAATGATTCACGTTGTATATATAACGCACCTTTACAGCTCGGAATGATAAATGCTTTGCGCTGTGTGCGCACTGACGGCTACAGTTTTGACGAAGCCGACAAACTCTTGCCTTATCGTCCGTCTGGGGTATTGTTTGGCATACTTGCCGCAATGTTCCGCGGAACTTGTCCTTTCCGGCTTGCAAATTTAGCATATCTCACAGTGCGCAAGATATACAGCCGCTTGTTTTAGCCGGTATCAATTCTTTGTGTCGGTATTATGTATATGAAAAAGACCGGCGATACATGCAGCACGTATAGTGCCACTTGTATCGCCGGCCTTTATATTTTATCTTGGAGTATCTAACTCTGTCTGTGTCAATGCTTTTTCCTGTTCTTGATATATTCTATTCCTTCATTCAGAATCTCAGCATGAGCAAGTCGCATTATGATAAGATAAAGTACGGCGGCAAGGATGCAACGGCATATCAGAAGTAGCCATAAGTTAGATATCGGAGCCGTAACAGGCCATACAACAGCCATTACTGCAGCAGCTGAAATCATGAAAGGACAGATGTCGCGCATAATTTCCAAGGTCTTTATACCAGTAAGTTTGTTAAGAAAATACTGCCATATACCGATGAACAGAATGTTGCCGGCTGTATATGCCCATACCATTGCCTCCATGTCGAACTTTGCAAAAGCTATGACTATGGCTATCTGTATCACAATCTGTACAACAGTACACCAAAGATAAATGTCGCTTCTACCACGGCTTATCATCATGTTCTGATACAGGGTGTAGAGCGGCATGAACGCTCCGCCTATGCACAGAATGCGGAGTAACGGTACGCTGCTGAGCCATTGTTCGTGTATTGTGAGCAGAATGAATTCTTTAGAAACCATTGCCAGGCCGAACATTGCCGGAAATGATAATAGTGCCGTGAGTCGCATCATCTTGCGGAATACGCGGCGCTCACGGTCGTCGTCTCCTGTTATCTGCGCCATTACCGGCTGGGCCACCTGAGCCATAGTGCCGCTTAGAAATGAATAGGCCATAGTGTTCCACTTGTTGGCCTGAGTGAAACTTCCAACAGCCTTTATTGGATAAAGGCGTCCGAAGATAAACACAAGGATGTTGCTGTTGAGAGTGTTGATTATTGACGTCAGCAAAATCTTCATGCTGAAGTTTATCATTTTCTTTATAGGCCGCAGGTCAATGCGCAGCGACGGATGCCATGGCGTATAGAAATAGCGTCCGATGTTCACTATTGTGATATAAATTATTTGCTGCCACGCCAGACTCCAGTATGAATACCCGTTGATGGCAAGCAACACGCCTGACAGACCTGATATGGCGAGAGCGGCAAAGCCCGTTATGGTGTTTTCTTTCACCATAAGGTTCTTGAACATATATGCTCCGTGAGCAATGCCGAATGATGATATCACAAAACTGAGGAAAACAAAACGCGACAACTTTGTGAGTGCAGGCTGATGAAAGAACAGCGATATTAGCGGGGCGCAAAAGAAAAGAATTACATATATGCTGATGCTTACGATAACATTAAACCAGAACACAGCATTATAGTCACGGCCTTCAGGATGCTTCATATTGGTCAGCGCTTGTGTGAATCCGCTGCTCTGCAGGTTTCCGGCTATTGCGGTGAATATGGTCAACACTCCGACCATGCCATAGTCGGCCGGTGTAAGCAGTCTACCTAGAAATATGCCGAATACAAGGTTTAAGATCTGCGTGGAGCCATTGTTCATAAGCCCCCATATCAGCCCTTTTGCTGTTTTTTCTTTTAGCGTGTCCATCAGTCACTTACAGATTTTCTATCTCTTCTGCCGATAATCCGGTTACTTGTTCTATAATCGCGGTTTGCAGCCCCAGCGCTTTCATCCTTGCGGCATTTTCCATGTTCTTTTTCTTTTCACCTTCGGCCAAACCTTCAGCCTTACCCTTGGCTTTGCCTTCAGCAAGTCCCTCGGCCCTGCCTTCAGCAAGTCCCTCGGCCCTGCCTTCCGTAAGTCCTTCGGCTCTTCCTTCGGCTCTTCCTTCAGCTCTTCCTTCGGCTCTTCCTTCGGCTCTTCCTTCGGCTCTTTCGGTAAATATATTATCTCTTAAGATGACAATATTGTCAAGGTGTCTGTAATATGCTTTCAGCTCATCTTTTGTCATACGGTCGAGTTTCAGCCTTTCTCTTACTTGGTCAAGTCCCGGTGCTGATGCGTCGTCTGGCAATTCTCCCGTGTTGAGATAATAAATCCATTCCTCAAGCGGACTTTTAGCCACTTTGTTGAATTCATTTACTTTCAATATATAGTATTCAGGGTAGAGCTGGCTCACTGTGTCGGCCTTGAATGTCTGTTTTTGGAACGGTGTCAGTTCAAGGATGTCGCCATTGTGTATTCCCCTGAATTCCGTCTTTCCCTGATATACGGTGTCCTTTCCGCTTCCGAGTGAGAAGTATACGATGTTTACACTATACACTTTGCGCACATTTCCATATCCTTCGCCTCGGTTGATATATTCGGTCACAAGTTTAGACGCGCCGAATAACATCCTCTGAAAATAGGCATACTCATTGTTGTTCTGTACCTCTATGAGTATCAGTTCGCCCTTAGAGTCTTCGGCGAGCATGTCCACTCTGTTGTATTTGTCAAACTCGTCTTCCTGATTGCTCTCGCTCTCAAGAAGTCGGTTTATTGTTATTTTTTCTCCGAGCAATGTCGTCAGCAGTCCTTCAAGAACTCCGAAGTCGGCTTTGTTCCTCAACAGCCGTTTCATTGCCCAGTCGAATCTTATGTATTTATTGCTGCCTTCCATGTTTTACGGGTTTTATATAGTTGTTAAAAATATAATGATTATCAGTTACTTTCATGCAAAGATAATGTTTGTTGGTTGAAAAACAAAATAAAACTCGACTAAACCCAAATCGCCATTATGATTTGCCCGTGTTATTGTCTTGTATAGAGCGGATTGTTGTCTTCCCTTTCGCAGTGACAGCGGGCTGTTCAAGAAGAGCAGGCGGTAAAATAAAACGTCCTAAATCATTAATGTGCTTGTGCAAGAAAGCTGTTTTCCTAATGAACTGGGGTAAAACAGTCTCTGCTTGTCATGATAGTCTTGTCAAAGTCCATGCGTAAGTGTGGCTTATGCCGTTTATGTTGATAGTCTGTGTGTTGGCCATGATTCATGGCTGTGTCGTTAGTTCATGTTGTTGCGTTTATGTCAAAACTGCTTACATGTTGATTTTTTATAACGCCTCCATACTGTGCTTTTTGAAAAATAAAATTATTTGTTCGTGAATTTCGCTGAAAAACGTGTGCAAACGCAAGTCCTTGAATATCAGCATGATTATCGTGATAAACCTGCTGATGTGCATCTTTTTTGATGCGAAAACAGCAAAAAACGGCCGGAAACACGGCCTAAAAGCCGTGATTTTATCAGTTAAAGTCACCTCTTTTAGCATCTAAAACACGGCTTTCGGGTGTGTAAAACACGGCATTTTAACTGATTATGTAAGTATTCTTTACTGAATGCCGCTGTATCTTTAATTGCTAATTTTTATTTTGTCTAAAAATCATGACATGGCCGGCATGTCATAATGTTTGTTATTTTTTAGTTTTTGTATCAAAAAAATATATTAATGTTTTGCATCCGTATATGATTGCTATCTGATTTTGTCGTGTCATACAGGGCTTTTTTTATGCCGAATGTAAATATTTTTCTGCTTGTCCGTCTCGTTTCGTATGATGCTTTTTTCAGTCTTGAATTACATGTCCGCCTGACACTTCTTTTTGTAATAAAAATTTATTGAGGCTTATTCCGCAATATATGATACCGCAACGGTCGTCCTGTCTGTCGGCATTTTGTGCCGAATTGATATTAGTCAAGCGTATTACACCTATTTATATATATAGACATCTAAAAATCATAATTTGCGCATGTCTTGTCGTCCGGGCATGTGCGCTTCCATGTCGGCAAATAATGCCGGCTTTGTTTGATTTTTCTCATAGATATGCCTTAAATATTTTTGTGTTGATAATCCACTTTATCCAGCTGATAAATGATGTTGTTTTGACACTTAAAAAACTTGTTTTTCGGTCCGTGATTAATGACGATAATGCTCAAACGGCAAATTTCCTGTTGTAAGTTTTCATATCGAAAAACAAGAAATAGTTTTACTTGCCATTGTGTTATGATAAATTCATATAATATTGCATGTATGTAAGCAATATGCAAAAATATGATTAAATAAAGAAAAAATGAAGAACACATTTCTATAAAAGAACAATTTGTGCATAAAAATTGCATCTTTATTGCTAATAATTATTAAAAGGCTCGATTAATCATGAGTTTTAGCACAAACGCATAAAATTATGTAATTTTTCCAATAAAAAAGTTAGTGTGTTTCAAAATTATTACTAACTTTGTGCAAGTTAAAACAGTAAAATTGCATTAATAATGAAAAAATTTTTATTATCAATTGTTTTTGCGCTTGGAATAGTGTATTCTGCAAACGCGCAGTTACCGTCTGTAACCCTTAAGGATATCAATGGTAAAACCGTAAGGACAGACACGTTGTCTAACAATGGCAAACCGTTCATTATCGATTTCTTTGCCACATGGTGTAAACCTTGTAACCGCGAGCTGACTGCCATCAGCGAAGTGTATGACGAGTGGCAGGAGGAAACCGGCGTTAAGGTTATCGCTGTGTCAATAGATCAGGCTCAGAACATCAACAAGGTTAAGCCGCTCGTTGACAGTCATGAGTGGCCCTACGATGTGCTGCTCGACCCTAACAGCGACTTTAAGCGTGCTCTTGGTATACAGATGATTCCATATACACTTATCGTAGACGGACAGGGTAACATAGTCTACAAGCACAACGGATATACAGAAGGAGCTGAACAAGAACTTATTGAGAAAGTAAGAGAGCTCATCAACAAATAATGCTACATAGTGCTGACAACTGAATATTATTGACACTTATGCACAAATATAACAAAATTCTCTGTCTCTTGCTGATGCCGGCGTTGTCTTTGACGGCAATGGCACAAGAGACAGAAGAAAAAAAGATAACCGTCAGCGGAAGTATACAGAGCGACATCCTTATTCCGCAGGACGATGAGGCAATTGGCACCGAAAAAGTTAATGAATGGGCTTTGACAAATACATTCGCAGACGTGAATGTTATGAGCGAGCATATCGATGCCGGAGCGCGCTTCGAGTTTCTGAAGCACCCTCTGCCTGGTTTCGAAAAAGATTATAGAGGATGGGGCGTTCCATACTTCTATTTGAAGACTCATTTCAAAAATTGGGATCTTACGCTGGGTAACTTCTATGAGCAGTTCGGTTCCGGATTTATTCTCCGTACATACGAGGAGCGTACATTGGGCATCGACAACTCTCTGCTTGGCGGACGCTTCACGATAAAGCCACTGCCCGGCGTTTCAATTAAGGCCCTCAGCGGTAAGCAGCGCAGATACTGGTCGCACAACGACGCTTGGGTTTCGGGCGCTGACTTGGAACTCGGCCTCGACCAGTGGTTCAAGGGCCTGAGCAACAGCGGAACATATCTTACGCTCGGCGCTTCTTGGGTAAACAAGTATGAGAAAGAAGAAGACGTAATGGTTGATGCCACTCACAAGCTCAACCTGCCTACAACGGTAAACGCTTTTGACGTGCGTGCTAATCTTCAGAAAGGCAACTTCAGCCTCCTCGCAGAGTATGCCTGGAAAACTCAGGATCCTACGTTCGACAACGGATACATCTACCGCAAGGGAAATGTCGCCATGCTTTCTGCTTCATATTCAAAGCGAGGCATGAGCATCCTGCTTCAGGCTAAGCGCAGCGACAACATGTCGTTCCGCAGCAAGAGAACCATCAACGGTACATCTTCGTTTATCAATCACCTGCCGGCGTTCACCATGGACCAGACCTATGCCTTGGCTGCAATGTATCCTTATGCAACCAATCCCGACGGCGAGTGGGCATTCCAGGGCGAGTTCGGATACAAGTTCAAGCGCCATACGCTCTTAGGCGGAAAATACGGAACTAACATCAAGGTTAACTTCTCTCACATCCGCGGTATTGACACTGACTATATCGGCGGAGCCGGAACCGACGGATATGGATCGGCCTTCTGGAAAATGGGCGACGAGACATTCTATCAGGACTTGAATGTGCAGATTGAAAAGAAACTGACACGTCAGTTCAAGCTCAACCTCATGTACATGAACCAGTTCTACAACAAGACAATTGTTGAGGGCGAGGGCGGAATGATTCATTCAGACATCTTCATCGCCGACGCTAAATATCAGTTTAACAACAAGTTTACTCTTCGTGGCGAGCTGCAGTATCTGTCAACCGACGACGACCTTGGCGACTGGTGGTATGCCCTGCTCGAGCTGTCAGTACTTCCTAACTGGATGTTCACAATCGCTGATGAATACAACAGCGGCGTTACCGACCTGCACTATTATCAGGGATACATAACATTCAACAAAGGCTCTCACCGCATACAGCTTGGTTATGGCCGTACCCGTGCCGGTTACAACTGTTCAGGCGGCGTATGCCGTTACGTTCCGGCAAGCAAGGGTGTAACACTTTCGTACAACTATAACTTCTAAACAGAGATGAAGCTGAATAATAAAATATATGGCAAGTTAGCCATTTGTGCTGCTGCACTTTCGTTTATGGCATGCAGCAATATTGATGAGGACGACCGCCTGATATATGTGGAGCCCGTTGAGGTTTCTAAACGTGTGCTCATTGAGGACTTCACCGGTCAGCGCTGCATTAACTGTCCTAATGCCACATTGGCAATTGAGGCCTTGCAGGAACAGTATGGCGCAGACAATATCATAGCCGTCGGCATTCACAGCGGCCCGTTCTCTAAGACAGTGACAGGACAGCCGTTCCCTCTGTGGACCGAAACTGGTGACTATTATTTCAATTCATGGAATATAGACGCGCAGCCAACAGGCGTTATTGACAGAAAGACTGTTTCAAGCACTTTCAACTCTTGGGGAACCATCGTGCGCGAAGCTTTGCAGGCTTCTGCTCCTATGGAGCTTGACGCAACTACAGAGTACGACGCGGCAACACGCACTGTAACTATAAATGTTAATGCTAAGGGCGTGCTTGACGTTACAGGCAAACTGCAGGTATGGCTTACTGAAGACAACATCACAGGTATTCAGTATATGCCGGACGGTTCTATTAATACTCAGTATGTTCACAATCATGTGTTCCGCACAGCGGTTAACGGACAGGACGGCGAAGAGTTCAATGTTAAATGGGACGAGGAGAAAACTGCAACATGCACAGCTGTTCTTGACGAGAACTGGAAAGCCGAAAACATGTCTGTCGTAGCTTTCGTCTATAATGGCAGTGGCGTACAGCAGGTTGTTAAAGTGCCTGTAATTCCTGTACAGGATGATGCGCAAACAAATGAATAAAATTTAAATTGGGAAGTTCAAAAACATAAAAGAACTTCCCGATTCAGCCTTTTGCTATTTTACTATTGAAAACAATTTTAATATTATCATAATATAAATTATAAGAAAATGAAAAAGTTATTTACTCTTTGTATATTATTAGTAGCTTGCATTTCAATGAATGCACAGTCGTTCTCTTTCGTTGACGGGAATGGTAATGTCATCGAAAATGGTACCACGCTTACAATGGATAAGATTTCATATATGGATGATATTGAAATTCATCCTGACGGTTCTTATGATTTAGTTAAGGTGCCGATAGCTCCCTTAAGTGGAGTGTATATCAAAAACAATTCTTCTCAAGATGCATCTTGTGATGTAACATTTACAATGGAAAAATATCTTGAAGGATGCTCTTTTCAAACTTGCTGTGGTGGAACTTGTGTCCAAATGCCAGGTGATGCTAATCTTAGCGCTATAGATAAGACCCTTAATATTGGTGGTGGTAAAAGTTTTGATATATCTAATCAGACTGAAATGAAGTTTGGTGTTAATACACTTGGTACATGTACAGTAAAAATCTCTATTAAGGGTAAAAGTTCTCTTACTACAGATTCTGAAATAACAGTTAATTTCGTTTATAGCGGATCAACAGGTGTAAACGGAATTCATAATGATGTAAACAATAAAGTTGTTGCCCGCTATTCTATTGACGGACAGCTTCTCAATGCACCTCAGAAGGGTATAAACATTCTGAAGTATGCTGACGGCCGTACAGAGAAAGTGATTGTAAAGTAATATAAATTCTATTTTTAATTATTTATTATTGTATGCCTCATTTCCGCAACTCTTTTATCCTCTCATGACACGACAGTTTTTTTGCGATTT
>ENA-UONW01000533-UONW01000533.1-human-gut-metagenome-genome-assembly--contig:-CS52-NODE-533-length-55962-cov-6.996923_pt1 | contig 55962 bp, 33 predicted proteins | sample MGYA00242463_ERZ724010 | MGnify/ENA metagenome assembly ERZ724010 | reverse complement strand
AAATTTGGACGCTTCGTTTCGGATTCGGCGAAAATCTGGATTTGCGGATTATACATTTACCGAGGGAAAAGCAATGGAAAAAGCAGGGCAAACGGAACATAAGCCCAGCTCAATCGAACAGACAGACTGGCGGAAGGTCAGCCAAGCACATCCCTTCTACCAGGAAGCAATCAAAGTCGTATCGGGAAATCTGGATGAGAAAGATGCCGATAACCGGCAGATGATTCTGAACTACGTGGAACATCTGCGTACTTCATACACCACCAAGGACATCGACTTCCTGGAGCAGCTGTTCAGTGAGAACGCCCTCATCGTGGTGGGGACGGTCGTCCATTCCTCCCAAAAGGAAACGGGATACCTCTCGCCTGCACAGGTGGTTTACAACATCAAGAGCAAACGACAATACCTGGACCGTCTGAAACAGGTGTTCCAGGCCAACCGTACCATCGACGTGCAATTCAGCGATTTCCACATCATGCGCCACCCCACGTTGAAAGGTATCTATGGTGTCAGCCTGCGGCAAGGATACAAGTCAGACATCTACTCGGACGACGGCTACCTCTTCCTTCTTTGGGACTTCCGCGACGAAACGGCACCTAAAATACACGTTCGTACCTGGCAGCCCCGCATGCAGGCCGACCACACGCCGCTTCCTGAAAACGAAATATTCAACATCCGAAACTTCAACCTGCAATGAAACGTCATTCTTCATCCATCCCGCTCTTCCGCCTGCTGATCACCGCCCTGTGCCTCTGGGCAGCCGGCAAAGCCTATGCTCAGGAATTCATCGTACGGTCCTTCCGCATGTTGCCCAACGACATTACGGCCTACATCGAACCCGTCCGCGACCTGAATGACGAAGCTTGCGCACTGCTGAAAGTTGTGGGCGACAAGGATTTCGTATTCTCATCACCACTGGGCATCGTAAAACGGAAGAATGATGTCGGTGAAATCTGGATTTATCTGCCCAAAGGAAGCGTCATGATTACCATCAAACATCCGCAATGGGGTGTCTTGCGCGACTATCGTTTCCCCGGCCCGTTGGAATCACGCATGACATACGAACTGACGCTGAATCCACCGCTCGGCTACCAGCATCCCGTCGAATTGCCGGCACTGGAGGAACATCCCCTGCCACTCGACACCGCCCGGCATCGGACAGGCACTCTGCCTATGCCACCCGCAGAGCGTCCCCGCCGGCCTCGCGAGCCCTGGCGACGCTTGTTGCTGGTCAATCTAGGTCTGCAGGGCGACGGTCCTTCGGCCGGACTCCGTATAGCCCTCATGAGGCGTCACGGAGCTTACCTCATGGTTCAGAAAGATTTCCACGCCATGCCCCGCACTGAAGGCGAGTGCGACCGCAACGGTATCCCCACGGGAGCAACCGAAGCTCCCTACTACACGGGACGGACAGAAAACGGCCGATGGATGCTGATGGCAGGTGGGATTCACCGCATTATAGGCGACTTCTGCCTATACGAGGGTATAGGATACGGACAACGGGATATAGCCTGGGAACGGGACAACGGAGTTCTGTTACGTAACAAAGATTACTCCAGACGCGGATTCAGTGCAGAGGCCGGTTGCCTTTACCGTTTCTACCGCACGGCTGTTTCAGCAGGTGTCATGACCATCCAAGGCCGATATTGGGAAGCCGCCGTCGGTCTGGGCATTAACTTCTAAAACGATGGAATTATGATTTTACGTTGGCAAATATACAATCGGATTATTCTCCTGCTGGTATTGGTACTGGCCTCCTCGTGCCGTGAAGAAGAGACTCCCACCAGCCTGCCTCCTACGCTCATCCTAAACGAAGCGGAAGCAATTACACGGACCACCGCCTTGCTGAACGGAGAAGTAACCCCAAACGGCGATGGTAGTGTCCGATGGATTCGTTTCCGTTATGGCACCACGTCTGAAATGGAAGAGAAAAAGGACTGTCCGGCAGAAGAGCTGAAAGCGACAGCCAGTCTGAACGGACTGAAACCGGGAACAACCTACCATTACTGCCTTGAAGCCGGAAATGGGCAAAGCCAGGCGCGGAGTGAAGTGCTGACCTTCACGACACAACCCAACGTTGTTCCAACTCTCGGCACACTGACCATGCTCAACCAGGGCCCGCTCAGCATCACGTTGGAATACACCATACAAGACAATGGAGGAGAAGACATCACCGCTACCGGTTTCTATTATTACAAGCAGGGCGAGAGCGATGAACGACAAATCAGCCTGCAACCCACAGGAGCCGATCGGCTGCGCGCCCGCATCAGCGGTCTAGAACGGGAAACAGACTACTGCATCCAGGCATACGCCGCCAATTCCATCGGTGAGACACGGAGCGAGATTTACCGTTTCCGTACCGGTCAGGCTGTTATTCTGACACAAGCCGGTACTTTGTCCGAAGCCATGGACGAGCAAGAAAAATACCAATTTCCCAGCCTCAACATAGCCGGTCCGCTGAATGGAACCGACATCCGCTACCTGCGCGAAATTATGGGCATTGATGTAAATGGAAACGAAACACCCGGCAGACTACAGGTACTGAATCTGAACGACGCATCCATTGTATCGGGAGGCATCAGCTACGACGGGCAGCGATATACGGCAGACAATATTGTTAGTCGGGGGATGTTTGCCCGTTGCAGCTGGTTGCAGGAGCTGACCCTGCCTGCCGCTACAACCGCCGTTGAGGAAAACGCATTCGAGAATTGCCAGGCTCTCTCCATTCTCCACTTCTCACCACAGCTGGTGGAATTTGCCCCTTCATCCGGATGTAGTGGACTGACCGCTTTCGAAGTCCCCACAGCCAACCCTACTTTCAGCAGTGCCAATGGAATCTTATACGACAAAGAAATGACCACACTGATATGGTATCCTGAAGGCAAGCCCGATAAGAGTTGCCAGCTTCCTTCCACCGTTACCGCCATCGGCGAATATGCTTTCCGCAACAGCCGTTTGCAAGGTATTGACCTGCCGGCTTCCATAAAAGAAATCGGGCAGGGAGCCTTTACCGCCTCCACTCTGGAAAGCGTGGTCCTGCCCGATGCTGTAAGCCTCATCCCGAACGGATGTTTCCAACGATGCGAACAACTGGTTTCCCTGACTTTAGGTAAATCGACATCCTACCTGTCCGAATATTGGCTGGATGGTTGCAGCTCCCTGCAACAGCTGTATGTCAAGGCACCCGATTTTCCTCCTGTCTGTCATGCAGAAGCCTTTGTCGGGGCTGAACCGCTGTTCGAATCGTGCATCCTGCATGTACCCTACGGATGCAAGTCCATCTACCGCAATCATCGGGTGTGGGGACAATTCAAAACAATCGTCGAAGATAATTTTTAGTTTCATCACTTATTCTACAACCATATCAACAACAGTCCTACCAAAATACTTACGACGGTACAAACCAGTCCCGGCATCATGAAGGAATGGTTGAGGATGTATTTCCCGATACGGGTCGTTCCAGTACGGTCAAAATTGATGGCTGCCACAACCGTCGGATAATTGGGTATGAAAAAATAACCGTTCACCGCCGGGAACAGAGCAATCAACATCCAGGGAGATATACTCAGGGCAATGCCCAAAGGAACCACCGCTCGGATGGTAGCCGCCTGACTGTAAAGCAGGATGGACATGACGAACAAGGCCACTCCGAACAGCCAGGGCATCGACTGAACAACGTGTTCGATGGAAACAGTCAGCGAAGCCAGGTTGCCGGCGATAAACGTATCGCCCATCCAGGCAATGCCGAAAATGGCAATCACCGCCTGCATGCCCGCTGAAAAGATGCTCCCCTGCACAGCCTTGATACCGTCGATACGGCAAACAAGGAGAATGAGGGCCGACGTGCTGAGCATGATGATTTCGATGATGGACGGCATGTCGAGCAGTACGTTTTTCCCGTCCGACTGAAATACCGGCCTCAGGGCATCGACCGAACCGAACAGCACAATCAGGAAAGTGGCCAGCAGGAATATTCCCACCGATATGCGGGCTTTCCGGACGTCGAACGATGAAGCGGTTTCCACCAGCCGGTTTTCTATCACACCCTCCTTCAGACGACGCTGGTATTCGGGATCGTCCTCCAGTTCCTTACCCACTTTCATCGAACAGAAAGCTCCCACCAACACTCCTATCAGGGTAGCGGGGACGGAAATCTTCAGGATGTCGAACAAAGAGATATCGAAGCCGGCCAGCATCCCCAGCAAAGCTACCGTAGCCGCTGAGATGGGGCTGGCTGTGATGGCCTGCTGCGAAGCGATGACCGCAATACCCAGCGGACGTTCGGGACGGATTTTCGTCTCGCGTGCCACTTCGGCTATCACAGGCAGTACGGAATAGGCTATATGCCCCGTCCCGGCCACAAAAGTAAACAGATAGGTGACAAGCGGACTAAGCAGCGTGACACGAGACGGATGCTTGCGCAGCATCCGCTCGGCCAGCTTCACCATATAGTCGAGCCCTCCGGCGGCCTGCATACACGAGGCTGCCGAAATGACGGCCACAATCATCAGCATCACATCGATGGGCGGGGCGGTGGGCTGAAGCCCGAAAACAAAACAGAGCAAAGCCAGTCCCAAACCGCCCATCACTCCCAGTCCGATACCGCCCAGACGGGCACCGATGATGATGGCTGCCAATACGACAATCAGTTGTAACCACATATCTTTATTCTACTACATTATAGCCTGACACCTTCAGCAAAGGCGCGTTTCCACGCGTATCCACATCTTTCCAGTGTACACGTACCACCTTCGTCTCGCCCGGCAACAACGCAAAGTAGTTGTCGGAATAGAAGATGGGAAGGAATTGCTTGCCGTCCTTGTCGCCTACAATATTCAGACGAACCATCAGAGCCGGAGTCTGAGAACGGTTCTCTACCGTTATTTCAGCTTTCCACTCACCGTCATCTCCCTTCTCATATTGAGTCTGTGCACGCAAGGAAACCTTCGGAAGCTGTTTCAGTTCCTGATAGTTGTTCTCCACCTTGCTACGATGGTAGAAGTTTTCCGATACAGTCTTTCCGTTCTCTTCCAGCGTCAGCCTGATGAAATGAACCTGGCTCAACCCGTCGGGGAATTCCAGCTTGATGCACTTCTCGGTCGTGTCTTCCCGGCTGTCTACCGAGGCTTCCTTTTCCCAAGCTACGGTGGCATCCATGTTGAGCACCTGTACACGGGCTTTCAGGCCAGGACGCAGTCCGGCATGATAGTTCACCACTTCCACTTCGTCGGTAGCCGGATTCCATTGGATGTGCAGCGGCTCGGAAGCCTTCTTGATGGCGAAATAGGCAGCTGTCGGTTCGAAATAGTAGTCGTACGTCTGCCATACCATCGAAGGCCAGCACGAATGGCTCATCCACATCAGCAACCCCATGCGGTTCTTGCTGCGCGACTCGAAGAGGCTGCGGTGGCCATCGTAGTTCACCCACTGGGCCAGGTCGGCAAATTCTTTCGCGCTTTCGGGCTGTCCGTAACCGGTAGCGATAATCTCGTTGAACGACGTAGCACCCTGAGCTCCCTCCAGCGTATAGTCGTGCATACCCCACTGGTTGGACTGCGGCCAGATGCCTTCGGGCGAATAGGTGCGCAGGAAGCTTTCGTAGGTCAGCACATTGGGCATGCCGCGCTCGCTGTGGAACTTGTCGTTACCGGTTTCCAGCGTAAAGTAAGTCTTGGCAGGCAACATGCGATAAGGACCGTGACCGCTCACTACATCGTCGGCCGAACTGGAGATGTAGTGCATTCCCGGATGTTCTTCCTTCACAATGCGACGCAGAGCCTTGTCGATGGTCTCGGGCGGGAAGCCCTCGTTGCGGCCGCAGTACAAGCCGATGGAGGCATGGCTGCGGATGCGCTTCACATAGTCTTCGGCATTCGCGATGAACATGTCGGGATAGTAAGGATCGGGACCGTCGGCAGGATTGGCCAGCCAGAAGTCCTGCCAGATCATGATGCCGTACTTGTCGCAGGCGTCATACAGTTCTTCGTCGCCAATCATGCCCACCCAGTTGCGCAGCATGGTGAAATTCATGTCGGCATGGTAGGCCACAGCCGTCTCGTACTCGCGTCCGCGATAGTTGAGGTTCGATTCGCTGAAGCCCCAGTTACCGCCACGGCCGATGAAGCGGCGTCCGTTGACGTAAAGGTTCAGTACACCGCCGTCTTCGTTGAACGTCATCTGGCGGATACCCACCTTGAAGTCACGGGCATCGGATACTTCTTCGCCCACCTTGAACGTAAAGTTTGCATCATATAAATAAGGTGTACCGTAACCGTTGGGCCACCACAGACGGGGATTCTTCACCTGAAGCTGGGGGAAGCGGTCGGCATCGAATACAACAGTCCGTTCTTCGCCGGCCTTCAGCTGCACGGGCTGCTCGAAGGTGACGTCGCCTACCCTGCCCTGCAGAACACCGCTCACGTCCTTGCCGTCATGGTTCTTCACCACCACTTCGGCTGTCAGACGGGCCTGTGTGGTATCGGGCAGAGCAAGCTGGGTCTGCACGTAGGGATCCTGCACGGTCACCTTGCCGGTTGTTGTCAGGAAGACGTCGTTCCAGATACCGATGTTACGTCCGCGCATGGTAGGTATCCAGTCCCAGCCGATGGTGGCATGGAACGTGGGGTTGTCCGCACCGAGGATACCGCCGTTGAAGTCCGTGCTCTGCTTGTTCTTTTCCTTGATGGCACCGATGTGCGCGTTCTTGATGATTTCTACAGCCAGCACGTTCGTACCTTCCTTCACGCAGTCCGTCACGTCGAACTTGCCGCGGATGAAGGCTCCCTCCAGACGGCCTACCTGCTTTCCGTTCAGATAGACATTGGCCTTCCAGTTGATGCCGTCGAAGTTCAGGAATACGCGGTCGCGCTTGAACGAGGCCGGCACATGGAACTCGTTACGGTACCAGAAGTTGGAGTTGAAGAACGATTCGGATATCATCAGCTGGTTATCGGCATAATTGGGGTCGGCCAAGGCTCCCACGTTCTTGTACGAAGTGAGCACCGTGCCCGGTACCGTAGCCGTCACCCATCCTTCGGGGATGTAGAAAACCGAAGCAATCTCCTCGCCACCGGCCTGTACCTCGGAAGCGCGCTGCAACTTCCAGTCGCCACCCGAAAGCGTCATTCTGTTGTCCTTGATTTCGGACTTGTTCACCGCATAGGGCAGCAGTCCGCCACGTCCCATCACCTCCAGTTCGCTCAGGATGTAGCGTCCGCCGTCGGCCGACTGCTCCATACAGACACGCACGTAGCGGGCCTTGCCCTGAACGGCTATCTCGTCCGTCAGCCCTTCACCGCCGGGCAGCGGAGCCGCGTCGGTCCAGGTCTGGGCATCATCCGAAGTCTGGATACGTCCCTTGACGGCCTTGTTCACCCAGTGGAGGATGACCTTGTCGAACTCCGAATGCGACCCCAGGTCCACACTGACCCACTCCTCGCCTGCCGTGGCGCTCATCCAGGTACTGGTAAAGAATTGCGAGGGTTTCAGGTCCACCGCTCCGTCGGCATTGGAGAAGTCCACTTCGTGGAAAGTCCACTCATAGGCACCTTTCATCCGCAAGCGGATGCGGTAGGAAGCATAGGCCGCCGTGTTGGCAAAGTCGAACGTTTCCTGCAGCCGGCGCATCGGCATGGATACGGTACCGGTCTGCTTGTTGGGGTCGTTCACTTCCACCCGTCCGGAACGGGCCTTGCCGGGCAGTCCGGCTCCCTTGTTCACGGCCAGCACGGTCCAGTTCTTGCCGTCGTTCGAGGCCTCCCACGTCATTTCGTAACCGCCCTGAGCCGCCTTGTCGTCGTAAATCAGGGTACCGGTCACCACCGCACGGCCGATGGTCTTGCTGTAATTGTGCATGTCGAACACGAAAAAGGCCTCCTCGCCGCGCACGGTATTGCGCGAATAGGGGCCTCCGTCTATCATCCACTCCCGCTCCCGCTTGGGCGCACTTCCTTCGGCAGTCAGGAGGTCGAAATACTGGGGAGCCTGGTCGGTCACGATGCCGTCGGTCAGCAACTGCGAAGTCAGGTTATAGTCGTAGGCCGACGACTGGTACGTGGCACGCAGAAGGGCCAGGTTGCGATACTGGTTGCGGTCGGGCAACAGCTCGGGCGAGAAGTCTTCCTGCGGAGAGCCCGGATAGACGCCGATGCCTCGGGTATAGTAGTCGGAACGGAGGAACGAGTCTTTCGAAGCTGTACGCACATCGGAACAGCCGGACAGGAACGCCAGCGCCCCTACTCCGCCCAAAACGAGAAGTTGGGTATTCTTTTTATTCATAAACAACAGATTATTAATATATTAAAACATACAAAGCGGGGCCTTTTCCGAAGACTCCCGCTTACAGTCGGAAGGGCAATTATTTAACAGACGATTAACCGCCTATTTAATACCCTGTTAGCCGAGTATCTAATGACCCGTTAAACGACTATTTAATACCCCATTAATCGGATACTTAACGGGCTGTTAAATGGGCGTTTAATCGTCTGTTAAATTTGGATGGCTGAATCTGCCTGAAAAAGCAGATTCAACCAAGGAAAATCCGACTTTTTTTCTCTCTCGCGAATGTTTGTTCCTACAACGAACGCGGACGGTCTGCTGCATCGGCACCGAAGGCCTTGTTCGGCTCGCTACCCATCTCGAAGGTCAGCGTACCGCCTTTCATGATGTCCTCGTAGCTGATGTAGCTCTTCGTGTAGGGCTGGCCGTTCAGGCGGACGGACTGGATGTACTTGTTGTCCTTGCTCACAGCCGGAGCCTCGACGGTAAAGGTCTTGCCCTGCGGCAGGTTGACCGTCACCTTCTCGAAGAGCGGGCTTCCGAAGACAAAGATTCCGTTGGACGGGTTCACCTGATAGAAGCCCAGGGCGGAGAGTACATGCCAGGCCGACATCTGGCCGCAGTCCTCGTTACCGATGATGCCTTCAGGCTGGTCGGTATAGAAGTTGTGCTGGATGTAGCTGATTTTCTCCGCCGTCTTCCACTGCTGTCCGGCATAGGCATAGAGATAGGCCACGTGGTGGCTGGGTTCGTTGCCGTGGGCATACATACCGATCAGGCCGCTGATGTCGGCCGAAGCATGTTCGCCCATGTCGCCTTCGGCCACAAAGAGCGAATCCAGTTTGCCCACAAAGCGTTCGTCGCCGCCCATCAGTTCAATCAGGCCTTCGGGATGCTGGGGCACGAAGAAGGTATAGTGCCAGCCGTTGCCCTCGCAGAAGTCTCCCCAGCCGTGAATAGACTGGAAGGGGTCGTAGGGCGTACGCCAGCTGCCGTCGTCCATCTTCGGACGGATGAAGTTGATGCTCTTGTCGAAATACTTTTCATAGTAATGTCCGCGCTTCAGGAAAGTGTCGTAGATGTCCTGCTTGCCCATCTTCTTCGCCATCATGGCCAGTCCCCAGTCGCCTACGGCATATTCCATGGCGATGGAAGTGGCTTCGGGCATCTTGTCGCAGGGAATCCAGCCCTTTTCCAGCACGAAGGGCACGCCGCGCTGCTTCTCGTACGTGGCCGAAGCGACCATCGTGTTCAAGGCACGTTCGGGGTCGAAGCCCTGGAAGCCTTTCAGGTAAGCGTCGGCAATGACAGGAATGGCGCTGTAACCCGGCATCTGGTTGGTTTCACCTCCCACCAGCGGCCAGATGGGCAGCTTGCCCTGCTGGTCGTAGATGCTCAGCATGGAGTTCACCATGTCGGGTACCAGCTGCGGCTGGATGATGGTGAGCAGCGGATGGAGGGTACGGTACGTATCCCACAACGAGAAGGTGGAATAGTTGGTCCAGCCGTCTGCCTTGTAAATCTTGTCGTCGTGACCGCGGAACTCTCCGTTCACGTCAGCATAGAGTGTCGGGGCAATGAACATGTGGTACAGGCTGGTGTAGAAAATCTTCTTGCCACGCTCATCGGCACTTTCCACGTTGATGCACGACAGCATTTCGTTCCAGCGCTTTTCGGCATCCGTACGCACCTTCTCGAAGTCCCATCCGGGCTGCTCGGCCTCCATATTGACCAGCGCGTTGGCACAGCTCACGGACGACAGGGCCACCTTGAGCTGCACGTTCTTCGGGTTGCCCTTGAAGGTGAGCACACCCTTCACGGCCTTGCCTGTCAGCGTGTCCTGGCCGGCGGGCGCATCGTCGTCGAATACGGCCACACTCTCGATCGGCTGCTCGGACTTCAGTACGAAGAATACCTTGTGCTGCGGGCTCCATCCCTTGGAGAAGCGGTAGCCCTCCACCGTATATTCGTCCACACGCTTCAGTCCGGTCTCGAAAGCACGGTCACCATTACCCTCCTTCAGGTTCACCAGCAGACGCGGCGTTCCTTCGGGATAGGTATAGCGGTGAATGGCCACACGGTCGGTAGCCGAGAGTTCGGCACGCACACCGTTGTCCATCAGCAGCGAATAGTAGCCGGGAGCCACTTCCTCGTTCTTGTGCGAATAGTAGGTCGAGCAGGAGCCTTCGATGTTGTCCTGTTCGCCGCGCGCCGTACGGACCTCGCCTACATAGGGCATCAGCAGCACGTCGCCCAGGTCAGCACATCCCGTACCGCTGAGGTGCGTATGGCTGAAACCTATCAGCACGCTGTCCGAATAATGATAACCCGAGCACCAGTCCCATCCCTTGTGGATGTTCTGCGGCCCAATCTGTACCATGCCCAGAGGAACACTGGCTCCTACAAAGACATGTCCGTGCTCGCCCGAACCGATGTAGGGATCTACATAAGCAAGATAGTCCTGGCCGGCCGCCCCGTTTTCTTTTTGTGAAACACATGCGGACGGCATCATAGCCAGCAGTCCGCACAGCACCACTCCTGTGGTAAGTGAAAGAATTTTCATATCGTTAGAATTGTTTGTTGATAATATCCGTTAGAGACTGTTCAGCAAATCCAATTTGCCGTCGTCGATCAGTTTGATGATCAGTTCGCCGAACAGGGTGTTCTGCCAGGCAAACCATTTGCGGGTAAACTTCTCGGGATTGTCCTTGTGGAAGGACTCGTGCATAAATCCCGTTCCGGCATCGGTCGCCATCAGCATACGGACGCACTCCTTGATTTCTTCGTCGTCCCGGCTGGTGAAAGCCTTCATCATGATGCTCATGGGCCACACCATGTCGTAACCGATGTGCGGACCTCCGATACCTTCGCCGGCCTTACCCTTGAAGAAGTAAGGATTGTCCTCGCTCCACACAAAGCGGCGGGTATTCTGATAGACAGGGTCATCAAGGTCGACATCACCCAGATAAGGCATGGCCAGCAGACTGGGAACATTGGCATCGTCCATCAGGACCTGTCCACCGTAGCCGTCCACCTCGAACGCATAGATTTTACCGTACTTCGGATGTTCGCAGGTCGCATATTTCTTCAATGCCTGCTCCACTTCGTCGGCCAGATCGGTACACTGGCGGGCCAAATCCTGCTTCTTGTTCACCTCCGTCAGTATCTCGGCCGCTTTCCTCAGGGAAGTCACAGCAAAGAAGTTGGACGGGATAAGGAAAGGCAGCGTCGTGGCGTCGTCCGACGGACGGAAAGCAGAAACAATCAGCCCCACCGGTCTGGCAGGCGCTCCCCAACCGTCGTTGATGGTAGTATCGGTGGCACGCTCGGTCTTGCGCTGGAAGCGGTAAGGACCTTTGTTCTCCTTGCGCTGCTGCTCCTTGAAAGTGCGCAGTACGTTCTCAATCGCCTTCAGCCAGTTTTCGTCGAAAATACTGGCATCGCCCGTCACCTTCCAGTAATGATAGGCCAGGCGTAAAGGATAGCACAAGGAATCAATCTCCCATTTGCGTTCGTGCAATTCGGGCTTCATGGCCGTACGGTCGGTTTCCCACTCACTGCCCTTCGCCCCGTCGTTGAAGGCATTGGCATACGGATCAAGATTGATGCACAGGAACTGACGGCGGATTACTCCTTCGAGCATCTGCTTCAGTTTCGGGTCCTCGTTGGCAAACTGAACGTAGGGCCACACCTGCGCACCCGAATCGCGCAACCACATGGCATGGATGTCACCCGTATAGACAAAGGTATCGGGCTTGCCGTTCAGCATACGGAAATGTACCGTCGTGTCCAGTGTGTTCGGGAAACAGTTTTCGAACATCCAGGCCAGATAGGGATTTTTCAGGAGAGCCTTTATCTCGGCAATCTTCTTCTCAATGATATCCGACTGAAACAGCCGGTCTTCTTGCGACGGACGCTGGCTGATGTAACGGCCCACGTTGTCTTTGGGCGCCGTAAAGGCAACCTCCGGAAGCTGTTCCAGACCGGAAAACATTCCGCGGCAAGCCTCGGCTGCAGCAGTCCCCGACGTCATTCCCGACAAAATCAGGACAGCAGCCCATAGTTTCTTGTTGGTCATATATTTAATAGGTATTATTTGATTACAATTTCATCGGTAAACATCCAGCCCATCACTTCACGGTTCAACAATCCCTGGAAGTGGACATAACGGGCTTTTGCCTCACCCTCCCAACGGTAGTTACGGAAAGTAAGCCGCTCCTCAGTCACCGGAACGTCGGTAGCGATGCGCTTCATTTCGGTGAAATTCTGCCCGTCTTCGGACAAAGAGATGACTACTTCTTTCGGAAGCCAGACCTCGGGACCGCGCAGTTGCAGGAAGTCAGCTTCCACCAGCTTGACATCAGTAACCTTACCCAAGTCGATGGTCACATCCACATCCTTGCACAGGAAACCTTGCCAGCGACGGTCGCCATACGTCCAGCCACCGCGTACACCATCGGTCAGTGTCGAGTCACCCGAAGCCGGATAGGCCGACGACCAGGGCTGGGCATACTTCACCGGACAATGCAGTCCGAGATGCTCCACGGGCTGGAGAGATTCGGGACGTTCGCCCACCTCCTTGCTCAAGTCAAACGGATGATAGCCCTGCGACTGCAACCATTTCACTTCCTTCAAGGCTGCTTCACGGAAAAGAGGCCAGTCCTTGCGACCTGGCTCGGTCCAAGCCACCTCGGACAATGCCAGCAGACGCGGATAAATCATGTATTCAGCATGCTCCTCAGTAGGAATATACTCCGTCCAAACGTTAGCCTGTACACCTTTGATGAACGGCTTCTGGGCATCGGTCAGCTCGGCAGGAACCGGATCGTAGGAGTAAACCTTCTCCAGTGTCAGATAGCCGCCGATGGCTTCGGGTTGTGTAGTGGGTGCATCCTGATAAGCATCCAGATAACAGAATCCTCCCGGAGTCATGATAACGTCGTGTTCGGCCTTGGCTGCCGTGATGCCACCTTGCTCACCCCTCCACGACATCACCGTCGCACTGGGTGCCAATCCGCCTTCCAGTATTTCATCCCAACCTATCAGCTTCCGGCCGTGGTCGTTCAGGAATTTCTCAATTCGATGAATCAGATAGCTCTGCAACTCTTTTTCATCCTTCAGACCTTCCTTCCGGATGCGGGCCTGACACTTCGGACACTTTTCCCAACTGTTCTTTGCAGCTTCGTCACCACCAATGTGAATATATTCCGAAGGGAAGAGATCCATCACTTCCAGCAACACATTCTCCAGGAAAGTGAACGTTTCTTCATTACCGATGCAAAGTTCTCCGTTCTGATAAGGCTTTCCCGAACAGGACAATTGCGGAAACACGGCCAGTACCTCTTCCGAATGGCCGGGCATCTCAATTTCGGGAATGACGGTTATATGCAGTTTGCGGGCATGTTCCAATATCTCACGCACATCATCCTGAGTATAATATCCACCCTCGGCACCGGTTTCGTCCTTACGGCAGTACTTACGGTCGCCCTTCCACCAGGCTTTCCAGTTGGGATAAGGACGGTAGGCGGTCTCTTCAGTCAGCTGCGGATAACGCTTGATTTCCAGACGCCAACCGGCCCCGTCAGTCAGGTGCCAATGGAAACGGTTCAGTTTGTAACGGGCCATGGCGTCGAGTTGTTTCATTACAAATTCCTTCGAACGGAAGTGGCGCGACACGTCCAGATGGAGACCACGGTAACCGAAACGGGGATAATCGTTCACGTTGACACGAGGCAGGGTAAAAGCCTCATCCGAGCCGTCGGTTTCGGCCATCTGAAGCAACGACTGGAAGGCATAGAACAAGCCTGCCGGAGTAGTCGCTTCGGCCCGTACGCCGTCAGCTCCCACCGTCAACGTATAGCCCTCGGCGGAAGTAATACCGGGCAAAGAATCCACCACCTCAAAATGAAAAGAGGCTTTGGCATCATCGGACGCCGTCAGGCGGAAAGGCGAAGATTGAAGTACAGCTACCAGATCATCCTTCTCACCTCCCGAAAGGTTGGTATAGAATGTCCCTCCTGCTGTAAAAGAATAGGTACCAGCCTGAATTTCCAACGTTTGCGGTTGGGGAATCAGAGCAACAGTTTTTTTCTCCGACGGGCCGCAGCCCATCACCAGAATGCACGACAAAAATAAAGTCAGATGTATTTTCATGGTTATAATAATTAAATAAATATACACTTCACTCTTTAGCGGCCTAAATTACTAAAAAAAATTGAATTTCACCATCAGAGCAGCGTAAAATCAAACCAGTTTTTATCACACAAAGAGAGAGTGAGCCAAACGGGAAAAGAGACAACAAGCTGATTTCCACGCTGACACACTCTCTTTCGAACAAGTGTTCCGTTAAATAAATATTACTTAAGGAAAATGACTTCAAACAATTCTACGCGGCCTTCAATCTCTATCCGGACACATCCTTCCGCTCTCTCCATACGGACATAAGGACCACTCAAAACCGAATCGGAAAGGACCTTTCCATCGGCATCCAGCTGACGAAGCTTCGCATAAGAAGCACCTTTGACAGGACGCATCAGCAGCGTGCAAGCAGTAGTTCCTTCCGGCAACGTAAATGCCAGCAGACCTTCGTTGACAAACGAAGTGGCCGGCAATTCGTCGAATGCGAGCAAAGCATCCGGCTTTCGTTCAGATTCTACCGTAAAGCCCAGTTTTTCTTCGCGCACCGGATTTACCTCAAACGAACGGATAGCCGCCCAATTGGTTTTGGACGTATGGAGTTTCTTCAAACGCAGGTAACGGGCCTCCACAGGAGTACCGGTCCAACGGACAATATATTGTTTCTCCAGCGTATCGGACAGGGCTGTCCAAGCCTTTCCGTCCACCGAATACTCCAGTAGGGCACGGTCAAAATAATCCACATCGTCCTTCGAATTTCGTCCTTGCAGAATAAACACTTCCCATACCGGCTTCACCTGCCCCAAATCCACTCCTATCCAACTTTGGTCGTTCTGCGAGGTGCCCGAAGTATAATAGGTCGTCGTATCATTGTCGAACATCAGTTTGCTCTGTGTTGTAGCCAGCGTAGGAAACGAACCGATAGCCCGGCAGGTAGCCGGTTTCTTTCCGGCTTCGCGGATGTAAAATGCTCCCAGCAAGTCGTCCATTGCATGTTCATAGAAGGGCTGGAGCTTCATTGTGCCCATCTTGTGTTCATTGTAGGCCTTCAAATCCTCGGGTGTCATCAGGTTGTCAACATAGGTAGCCCAAAAGTCCACCGAATTACCAGTCTTATAGAGATTCATCAACTGCAACGCTTTCTTTCCACGTGTACCCAATTTTCCGAATTCCACCAGCCAGGGTCGAAGTTCGTCCATAAGCAACTGATTTTTACATTCAGCCTCCATCACTGCCGGCGTTTTCTCCACTTTCTCAAACTCCCGCAGCAAGGCATCGTAGTCAGCCTGCGTATAGGTATCTCCCATACGGAATGTCTTCGTTTCCCACGATTCGGCACGACGGTAACCGGTTTCGGTGTCACACGAATGGATGGCAAACGTCCGGTAAGCATCCTTCACTTCAGGAGCCAGCTCGGCCAAACCGCGTTCCCAGCTGTCGATGGCATTGTAACCGGCAATGTTCCAACCATAATCGGCCACACTGTACAAAGCGAGCTTGGAGGCTTCACCATGCTCCATCGGATTGCTGATAAGTCCACACACTTCCTTATCGGTCAGCGTAGTGTCCAATCCGTAAGTAGGTCCCTGCATGATGATATGGCGGGCATAATCGGTTACCGGGAAATTCCACCAGTAAAGTGCCGGACGCCGGATGCGGGAATTTACCCAATCCATTGTCTCGCGAGTCAGGTCGCTGCACACCACATCGCCCGTCCAGAATACATTGATGGAAGGATCGAGTGTCTTGCCATAAATGGCCAGACTTCCCTTCGGAGTAGGATTGGCCCACAGCTTCGAATAATCGGTGGGGCAGACAATGAGCGGAGATACCCCTTCCTTCACCTTCACAAAGTCTTCATGCAGCCGGTTCAACAAAGCTGTCTGTTTGTTCGGGTTTGTTCCTTCGCCGGAGATATCATCAAAGAAGATGGCAAAAGAACGGACACCCAAATCGTACATCCAATTGAACTTGTTTACCAGATTTTGGTAATCTTCTTCATTCCATTTGATATCCTGTCCCGGATGAATGGCCCATACAAAGTCCACCCGGTTACGGTTACAGGCCTCCACCAGTTCACGGATGTTGGCTGCTTCTTTCTCCGGATAAGGCTGGCGCCAGTTCGGGCAACTGTGATACGGATCATCTTTCGGACCGTACAGATAGTAGTTCATCTTGAACTTTCCATAAAAATCAATAAGCGACAAACGAACTTCATGCGACCATGGTGTACCATAAAATCCTTCTACCACACCACGATAAGGCAGGTCAGGATAATCGTTCACCGTGAGGCAAGGCAACTTTCCATCAGTCGAGACCGGGCTTTCCATAACAGCCCGCAAGGTCTGCAGGCCATAGAAGGCTCCCTTTTCATCATAACCCGTAATACGAACACCTTTGCTGTCAATCACCAACTCGTAGGCACCCGATACCGGTTTCACCCCCTTCTTATTCGCCTGTACAATACCGAAATCAATCCGCAAATCAGCCCCTTTCTTACCAATGGTGAGAAAGTCCATTTCACTGGCCATACCGCTCTGTTTCCCTTTCAGGCGGAATCCTCGGCTGATATCAAGTACCTTTCCTTCAATCCGTTGCAGAGAATGAGGAGTCGGATTGATAATCAGGCCATGATGATCCAAGGCCTGACCCGGTACCCGATTGACTTCCTGCGACTCCGACCGTTGTGAGCTCAGGTCGAAATCATTTTCTTGTGCTGCCAGTCCTCCGCATATCAGCATCGAAGCCAGCAGTACGGGCAAAGTTCTTTTGATTTTTTTCATACGCATCAAATTACATATAATAATTAAACATGAATAATTCTATTTTGAACCGTCGGGATAGGGCAACATCTCATGGGTCGCTTTCAGCGAAGGCCGTTGAGCATTTCTAGCCTTCAGATAATCGGTCAGTTCACCCGAAAGTTCACGAACCTTTTCCGGCATATCGCCTGCCAGGTTGTTCTGTTCCGAAATATCATTCTTCACGTCGTAAAGCTCCGTAAGTCCGTTTTCCCAATGATAGATGAGATGATAATCTCCTTTCAGAATGGACGAATAAGCTCCGTAACCTTCGGCAATCTCCTGTGTTTCGCCCCACAAATTAGGGAAATGCCACACCAATGCTTTGTCCGCATCCACCTTTTCAGGATTTCTCAGCAATCCGACAAAGCTCTTCCCATCCACGGTCTGTACAGTCTCGTAATTTTGTATCCCCGCCATTTCGAGAATGGTCGGAAAGAAATCTTCAATAATCACCTTCTGTTCACAACTGCTTCCCGCTTTTGTCACGCCCGGCCAATAGACCATCATCGGTTCACGTACACCTCCCATCAGGGCCGATCCCTTTCCTGCCCGGGCCGGATAGTTCGGGTCACGATTGGGCACTCCTTCCCGACAATATCCCAATGCCTGCCCTCCGTTGTCCGACATAAAAAGAATAATGGTATTCTGCGCCAATCCCGGTACACTTTCCAGATAGTCCATGATATCCCCCAGGCTCTTGTCCATGCCTTCGACCAGTGCCGCATACTTGGCTTCCTTTTCGCCAAGTGCAGCCTTCAGCTGTTCATCATATTTTCCCCGATAATTGTCGCTGAAGCGTTTGTCATCTTCGATGGGAGTATGTACAGCATAGTGCGACATATACAGATAGAAAGGTTGTCGGGCATCTACCGCTTTCTTCATTTCGGCTATAGCTTCCTGCGTCAGGGCTTCTGTCAGAAAAATATCCTTGCCATGATATTTTTCCAGCCCCGACACAGCAAATCGGGAGCCTTCACCAAAATTACGAGTACCAAGGTAACTGCCCGGAGCCCCATTGGCACCTCCAGCTATGTTGACATCAAAACCCATGTTTTTCGGATTTTCTCCCGGAGTTGTTCGAGCCCCGAAATGAGCCTTGCCACAATGGATAGTATAGTAACCGTTGTCCTTCAAAATCTGCGGCAGTGGAGTGATGGCCGCGATGTTGTTGATTTTCCCCTCCATCGCAGCCGGTTGTATACCATTGTAATTCCACTCCGGTAGCTCCAACACTTCACTGGTCTGGTCGGTTTTCTGATCCAGTTCCAATGTCCAATTGGTAACTCGATGGCGTGCCGCGTTCATTCCCGACATCAGGCTGCACCGGGTTGGCGAAGAAATTGCACAGGCATAAGCTTGCGTAAACCGGACTCCCATCCGCGCCATCCGCTCCATATTTGGCGTATGATAGCGTTTGTTCAGCGATGAGACCTCGTCACCATTAAAAGGCACAGAGGTATCCTGCCATCCCATGTCATCTACCAAAAACATAATAATATTAGGGCGTTCTGCCTGTTGGGTACACCCCGAAAGTATTCCCATCAGCCCGCATGCGCACAAAGGTGTAAAATATCTTTCCATAAAAAATATCCTTTCTTTAAACTTATCCATTTTTATTTATTCCATTAATCCTCACCACTCTGATCGGGATTCTTCTGTTTATAGAAATTCAGCCTTTCCGTCCAAGTCTTATCTTCAAGAGGAAAAACTTTATGCGTATTGGCCCATTCTATCCACTTTGTTTCCAGTTCTTCTACTTTATCAGGATATTTACCGGCCAAATCATTCGTTTCAAACGGATCAGTAGCCAGATCTATCAGTTCCCAGGCTTCTTTTCGGTTGGCTTTCACCAGTTTCCAATTACCATCAATAATAGCACACGAACTCTGATGTTCAAAATAGAGTGTCCTCGCTTCTACCGGTTTTCCTTCCGCAGCCGGGAGCAGACTACATCCCGGCAAATCGGCATGCTGGAAACTTTCAGGATAATCAGCTCCTCCCAAATCCATACAGGTAGGCAGGATGTCGATAACATGTGCCGGTTGCCGGCAAATCTGACCTTTCATCTTATTTTTGTCTTTATCACCATAAGTCAGGATAAACGGTGTACTGGTACCACCTTGAAAGACCCACTTCTTGTAACTCCGATACGGCGTATTTGACAAGTCGGACATCAATTGTCCCAGATAACCGCCCTCGTCTGTAGCGCCATTGTCACTGAGAAACAGAAATACCGTATTCTCATACATACCTTTCCGTTTGATGGCTTCCACCAGTTTACCGATACCCTCATCCATAATCTCTATCATGGCTGCATAGGTAGCCATATCCTTCGTCCATTGCTTCTGTTGTTCAGGCGTAAGCTCTTCCCAACGCGGTCGCCTGCCACCAAATTCTTTGTTGAAAATCGGCAATTCCATATTGTCTGGAATCAACCCCATTTCTTTCTGCTTTTCAAAACGCCGACGACGCAAAACGTCATACCCCACTTTATAACGATCCATACACTTCTCTACAGCTTCAGCCGGAGCCTGTAGAGGCAGATGCGGAGCATAATGGGCCACATAAAGAAACATGGGTTGAGCAGGATCATGCCGGCTTACAAAACATACGGCCGAATCGGTAATGGCCCGTGTATAGTAATAATCATCCGGAACCGTTGTAATCCGTTCCAGATCATTGTACAATGGTTCAGGCTTATAATAGCTGCCACCACCATGCAGGCAACCATAATAACGATCAAATCCGCGCTGCACAGGATAGCTACCGTTAGGTGAATCGTAAGCACCGGTAGTCGTCACATGCCATTTTCCACTCATATACGTACGATATCCGCCAGCCTTCATTACCTCGGCTATGGTAGGATAAGCCTTGTCAATCTGGCCGCGATACCCCGGCCGATGTTCGTCCACCTCGGCCATCCAGCCCATTCCCACTTCATGCTGATATCGGCCAGTGAGCAGTGCAGCCCGGCTTGGACAACTACGTCCCGTGTTCTTGAATTGGCTGAAACGGACACCTTCCGCAGCCAGTTTATCAATATTGGGAGTCTGGATTTCGCTACCATAGCATCCTATATCCGAAAATCCCATGTCATCACACAAAATAAGCACAATGTTAGGAGTGGTAGTATGTTGAGCCGCTACCGGAACGATACCGCACGAAAAAAAAGCAGAAAATAAAAGTTTGTTCATCATTTCTGAATTTAATTGCCAAATATAATAAAAATAAACCATTTTATCCTCACAAAAAGGCCTGCAAAAAAACAAACAGTCCTTTCTGACTGAAATTAAAAAGGATTGCTTGCGAAGTTCTTCAAGATTTCTTTTGAACTACAGCAAACAATCCTTGCCTTTTTACCTATACCTATTGTAAACTGAGACCCTAAGATGGTCCCGATAGAATATTCAAAAAATCCATCGGGACCTTTAGGATGCTATATGAATTTAAAAATCTATTTTTAGTTTTGAGCAGGTACACCAATAGGAGGAGTATCCACTTCTGTAGACCAACCTGGATTCTGATAGATAACAGAAGTGCTCAGGTCTTCCAGATTGCTTGCTGTCTGTCTGAAGTTCTTCACACCAATCGGTGACAGATAATGGGCTTCGCACCATTTGTAACCACGGTTATACAAATAGTGATTAGAGTTAGCTCTGTAAGGACAGAGGTATTTACCTGAGTTAGTTTTACCGGAAATGTTAGGACCATCTACTTCACCTTCACCCTTAAGTGCTCCCTCAGCAAAATCAGCCAATTCTTCCGACTCCCATAAATTCATACCCGATACACGATAAGCTTCGCCGGGGAAGTTTTCATAATTGAGTTGATCAAGTGCTCTCCAACGCTTCAAATCAGCCATACGCATACCTTCCTCTATCAATTCACAGCGGCGTTCACGACGAATGTTATACAACAGTTTCGAAACCTGTTTTCCTGCTGAATATACAGCCCAGTCGGTTTCAAAAGTCTGTGGGCCGTCCTTATAAGCTACAGCTTCCTGAATGCTGCTCGGGAATACCGTTGCATCGACCGTAATCATATAGTCTTCGGGCAGACCGGCACGTTTTCTCAGTTGTTTCCAATAACCCTGAGCTGTTGCATCAATGCTGTTACCACCGTTTTCAATACAAGATGCCTCCAAATAGTTCAGATAAGCTTCAGTTGCACGGAATACAGGGCAAGCCTCCGTTCCATAATTACCTTCACGATAATAAACATTTCCCAATCCTTTACGCAACATATAACCAGTATTGGCCTTACGCGTTCCATCCAACAAATTCAAAGGAGTTGACAAATAAACAGGATCGCCTGTTGTTTCATGATATCCCACCATTTCACCGGGAGTCATCATAAACAACTGAAGACGGCTGTCACGATTCTTGCGTACATTCTTTATAGAAGTGTCCGTATATTCCGGATGAGCATAAATAGGTTTACCATCTCTGAAAAGGAAAGTTTCCACATAATTACGGTTAAAACCAGTATTACCACCATTATATAAATAAAAGACTGCTGAATGCCCAATTGAATATTCATCATAATTATAAGCTCTCCACAACAAAATTTCAGGATAAGATTCCAAACTTTGGTCACAGAACTGAGCATAGTAAGGATTGTTCATCTTATACTGAGCATCTCCTTCAGAATTATCCCACAAGTCAACATTGGCAGCCGTATTGTTAGCCAAAGGAATAGCATCGGCCACTTGCTTGGCAGCTTCCTTGCATTCGGTCAGGAAGAAACTGATTTCTGTATCAATGTTAAAATCTCCCAAATCATTCCGATCGCCCGGCCAACCTTCACCACCGGGAACAAACGCTGTACCCTTGTGGTAAGTTTCCCAAGAAGCTTCATACAGAGCGACTCTCGACTTGAACAACAATGCTGCATTCTTGGTAATACGATTCTTACCACCATCAGGACTGTTGGACAACAAAGCAATAGCACGATCCAAGTCTTCCAAGATGAAACGAGCTACTATATTACGGGGTTGTCGTTTGCTGGCAGCAATCAATACTTCATTATCATTGTCAAGCGTTTCGGTGATAATAGGGAAGTCACCCAACGCTTGTAACTTACCGAAATAATTGTAAGCACGAAGGAAATAAACTTCACCCAGGTAATGCCCAGCACTAGAACCTGAAAGTTCACCGTTATCATAACGAGGCTGTACAATATTCAGGAAATAATTGCAACTACGAATAGTCGTAAATTCCCAATTACCGTCTGTTTCCGGGGTTCTCCATTGTCCAGGAGTCCAGATGGTACTATATCCAGTACCTACCAAATTATCTGTATTGTTATCATTATCCCAGATGCCAACGATATCCCAACCACTATGAGTCGAGAAAGGATATAAGGCAACAGCATATGATGCCAAATCAGCTTCTGTGTAAAGGAAGTTTTCAGGCGTGATTTCGTCAAGCGGCTCTCTGTCCAGAAAATCGTTACAGGACGAGAAAGCAGCCACACCGCACAAAAGCCCTATGTATAATTTATTCAGTTTCATATCATTTCATTTTAAAAGTTAACATTCAGACCGAAAGAAATATTTCTAGATAAGGGGTAATTTTTACCGCTGTTATTCAAGCTTTCAGGATCAAATCCGTCGGGCAATCCAGTAATGGTAAAGAGGTTTTCACCCGATACAAACAAACGACAACGAGAAATTCCGACCTTGGCAGTCCATGCCTCTGGCAGGGTATATCCCAACTGCAAATTCTTCACACGCAAATAAGATGCATTGGACAAATAACGAGTCTGAGTATACGTATTCTTGCTGGAATCTTCCAAAGGACGCGGGAAGAAAGCATCTAAGTTTTCAGGGAAATAACCATCTTCGTTTGTAACTTCATTACCTGTTGTAAAGAAGTCCAAGTGAGAGACAAAGCAACTGGAATTCCAAGTACCACCCGAGGCACCGAAGTACATGTTTCCACCAATCCAATAGTCACGTTTGGCTGTACCTTGCAAGAAGATGCGCAAATCAAAACCCTTCCACTCAGCGTTCAAGTCCAAACCGAAATTAAAACGCGGAGTCGAGTTACCTATAACATAAGCATCACCCGGATCACTTTCGGTTGAACCCCAGGAAATCTTACCGTCTCCGTTACGATCTACATACATTACATCACCAGCACTCCAGTTGTTACCCCAAGTCACACCACCATTCGGCAGGTTGGCCAGGTAGGCATCCATTTCTTCCTGAGTCTTGGCAATGCCCAACGTTTCCAATCCCCAGATTTCATTCAAATACTGACCTACACGCCATGCACTCAACGAACCGTCCACATTCGGATAATCCAAGATTTTCTGACGGGCATCCGAGAGAATGAATCGTGCACCATAGCCAAATTCTCCAATGCGGTCTCTCCAAGAAATTTCCAAATCAAAACCTCTCGATACCATCTCAGCATTATTCATCTTAGGAGGTGTCGTACCCAACGTAGCAGGACGCTCAGGTGCAGGTCCTACCATATCCTTTGTCGTACGGTTGAACCAGTCAAAGCCTACTGTCAGACGGTTTCTGAACATGGCCAGTTCGAAACCGATATTCCAAGACTGCATAGTTTCCCATCCCAACAGAGAAGTTCCCAAACCAGGATAAGAAGAAACATTTGGCATTTCATTATTAATCAACCAAGAACTACCCTTGGCAGTAAATGGCATACGTAAAATATAAGGATACAAGTCTTGAGTATTCTGGTTACCCAATTCACCCCACGATCCTTTCAGTTTGAACGTGTTCACATAATCGAGCAACGGTTCCCAGAAAGCTTCCTGTGCCAAGTTCCATCCGGCTGAGAACGATGGGAACCAGTTCCAACGCTGATTACGGTCAAAACGCGATGTACCATCGTAACGAATATTCGCCTCAAACAGATAACGGCCTTTATAGTCGTAGTTCAAACGGCCAAAGAAACCGGCTGTTGCCCAATGAGTCAAAGCAGCATCCACATATTCTTTACCCGTAGCAGTAGCAATATTAGGAACATTTTCCGTAATCAAGTCATCTTTTCGTCCCCACATATAACGATATTTGTTCAACTCCGCTTGGAAACCAGCCATTACCTTGAAATTATGAGCATCTTTCAACGTAAAAGAATAATCCGAATAAATATTAGTATTGAAATAATTATTGCGAGAACTATTTTCACCTACATAATTGGTCGGACGATTAGTATGCCATGATGTAGAACCGTCCACATGAGTTCTGGGTAATTTAAACCATTCCGTATGTTGGAATTCATCCGTTATATTATAATTCAATTCTCCGTATATATTCCAATTTTCCAACGGTGTAGCCACTAATTGTAATTGTTGGTATACATAATCGGTCTGCCTGTCCTTATTTCCGCCATAAGCCAACGGCACCGTAAGTGTATTAGAAGCCATTGATCCGTCCGGATTGTATTCCGGTTCCATCGGCCAACGCTTCGCCATATTATAATAAAGCGATCCATTAGACTCATCATCCAAAGCTGATGGGGTTGTAAAGTCCTTACGAATATACTTCACATTGTACGTAGCTTTCAACCAAGGGAACAATTCAGCTGTAATTTTGGATGTCACAGTATAGCGCTTCAGTTTTTCCGGATTGATAGCAATGATACCTTCCTGTGACAGATAATTAGCCGACAAATAGTACTGAATTTTTTCCGAACCACCGCTGGCGCTGATATTGTGTTCCTGCTGGAAAGAAGTATCTCCATACAACACATCGTACCAATCGGTATTGGTATTTCCAATCCACCACCAGTTATTAGGATTCTGCGGATCGGGATCGGCTGTTGCTACCGTCGGATCCCCCTCCATGTAACGCTTGAACTTATCCAACTGTTCATCTGAGAACTGAGGTGACTGACCATCATTAGCACGCATCAGGTTGAAGTAACGTGCATACGTATAAGAATCGGCCACATCGGGCATGTTGATGGAACGGGTAAAACGGAAGTTGTTGTTATAACTTACAGATGTCTTACCGGCCTTACCTTTCTTGGTAGTCACCAATACCACACCGAATGCAGCTCTTGAACCGTAAATAGAAGAAGCAGAAGCATCTTTCAGTACAGAAATGTTCTCGATATCGGCAGGGTTAATAGCATTGAGATTACCCTCGGCACCATCGATCAAAACCAATGGACTGGCATTCGAACCGTCACCAATAGTACCTGTACCGTGGATATCAAAATTCAGGTTACTGTCCAGACGACCACCGTTGCTGTACGAGAAGTTCATACCGGCTACCATACCTTGCATGGCCTGAGCCACAGTCGATACCGGACGTGCCGTCAACTCCTCGGAATTCATCGTCGAAACAGACCCCGTCAGGTTTACTTTCTTCTGGGTACCGAAACCTACGACAACCACTTCGTCGAGCAATTGTGTATCATCTTTAAGGGTAATGCTCAAAGGCGTACCGTTCCATACCACTTCCTGCATCTGATAACCTACAAAAGAAATCTGAATTGTGGTACCTCTTTCTACATTGGGCAGTGAAAAATTACCGTCGATGTCGGTTATGACACCGTTACTTGTACCTTTCACTACAACCGATGCACCGATTACAGGTTCACCGTTTGAATCTTTTACCATACCTTTACAGGGTTGTCCCTGTAAAACTACATTTGCAGCCGATACCTTGTCTGCAGGTACCGCATTCGCTATCCCTGTAGATACCATTCCCAGGCATAGCAGCAAGCTGACTTTTCTAAAATTTCTAATCATATTGTTATTAAATTTAAGATTTTCCCCGTTTTGCCGGGGAACGTTCATCTTTAATTCTATTCAAAATCACTCTGTCGTTTTTCCACTTCCTTCAACTTCAACTGATTCAGTTCCTGCTGAAGCTTACGGACTGTTTCCTCACAATCGGTGGTGACCGACTGATGTCCTTTCTTGTCACTCGCAGCTTGTTTCTTCATTTGGTTCAGCCCATTACTATTAGCAACTAAAGGATGAACAGCAGAGTGAGTATCAATGACCAACTCGGCCGACAGCGGCGTGTGCTTACCCTGTAAAGTAACAAAAGCCTTCACTTTCACTGTACCGGGAGTCGTAGTGGAACGCAACAATACCGGTGCTGTCCCCCATTGTACCGGGCGAGGATTTGTAAAAGTTTCCGCATCGCCCACCAATTCTGCAGGTCCTTCCACTTCAAACCGGATATGGTAATTGTTCAGCCGTTTGATAACACCCTTGTCATCGGCAACAGCAGCCACTACCGTCACGAGATCAGAACCATCGGCCGTCATTTCGACCTGTTCATTGTCAACCCACAACAAAAGTTTGGACGGACGACGTGAAGGAGTCACCTTATGGGTTGCTACTACCCGACCGTTTATCAAACCTTCGGCCAACAGATAGGAATCATCCTGTTTCCCACTACGAGACAAATGTTTGTCATACATCACGTTCCAGACATTCGGGAAAGTAATGACCGGCGAAGGCATGCCTTCGTCAGACGGCTGTTTTTTGTAAATAAACGGCTTACCGTCTTTACAATATGTGAGACGCACTTCGTCACAATTACTGTATACTGTAATATCCTTGGGTGAAAAAGGTGTCATGGCATTGGCGATATAGACCATCGGTCCAGTTTCTGAAATCAACCGATTGTTCACCTCGGCCGGACGCTGTGCACAAAACATATAATAAGACAACTTGGGCTGACGGAACGCATCCATGATACCACCGTAGAAAGGATCGGGATGATAGCCGCGCTGATGGTCAAATGAATGCCACAAACAACCGCCCATGTGCTGACGCGAATTGCGATAAAGCAAGTCGTAATTGGTATGCTGATAATCGGTCTTTGCATACCCCTGTGCCTGTACCAGCATGGGCACTTCCCCCCATGCACGGTTCACACGGCTGGGAGAATTGTGCGAATTCCAGTCGTCCACATTGTCGCCCCACTCACGGGTAAAATAAGCTATATTTGGATCAAGTGTTCGTGTATTGAAGGCTCCTCCTCCTCCATTCAACGGATGCGTAAAGTGTATAGGAAAGTTTTCTTTACCTTTTGCCGTCACATCACAAGCTGAATAACAATAGGGATAAGGATATTCTTCGTTGATGATATCCACTACATTCCTGGCAAAATCTTCAGGATACCAAGTCTCGTTCAAGATAGGTTCCCACATCCATACAGAAGGATGATTGCGATCACGTCTTACCATGTTACGGATGTCATTATATACCCTCTCCGCAAAAATGGGTTCGTCGTTCCAGAATTGCCATCCGGGTGTATTGACAATGACAAACAATCCCAGTTCGTCGCAGGCATCCATAAAGGCGGGATCCTGCGGATAATGGGCATTACGGATTACTCGCAAGCCGGCATCGCGCAGCTTCTTGGCGTCACGCCAATGAAGGCTGTTAGAAAGTGCATTACCTACGACAGCAAAATCCTGATGACGGTTCGCACCGATCAACGGGTAAGGATAAGGTTTGCCATTGAGCCAAAAACCGTCCTTTCCCTTGAACTCCACACTGCGGATACCCACACGGCGGCGATAACCATCAACCACCTTACCTTGCCGGTCCACAACCTTGACATGCAACTGATACAAGTAGGGAGAATCGGGTTCCCACAAATGAGGCTGGGAAACCTTCATGGAAGCAGAAGCCTTACGCGCCTTTCCACGGCCCACCGACACAGATTTTTCAGCCGTCTGTACCAATTCGTTCTCCTTATTATACAGTTCGAACACGGCTTTACCCGTAAAAGCTTTGTCTGACAAATTGCGTACATGAAGATCCAGCCGTACTTCGGCTTCCTGTTCGCCAATGGCACCAAAAGACACAAACAGACCGCCGCCAGCCGTTTCATTCTCATAATTGGGATCGGTAATAAACACATTGTTGTGAGCTACCAGCCAGCAATCCCGGTAAATACCTCCAAAATAAGCAAAATCCAACATATCCTGTGGCTTTCCGGGAGGATAAATAGGATCGTCACTATTATCAGCCCACACGGCAATTACATTGTCTTCTCCAGCTTTCAAATGGGAAGTAATATCGGCTATCACAGGCAAATATCCACCAAAATGCTCTTTGACCAATGTGCCGTTGACCCACACTTTCGATTTTCCCATAATCGCTTCGAAGTGCAGAAACAAGCGTTTTCCGGTCCAACTTTCTTCCGGTGTGAAATGCTTGCGGTACCAAACACTACCCTGATAGTTGACACATCCGCTGGCTTCAGTGGGTAAATACTCTATTCCATTGGGTAATGAGACCAATGTCCACTCACTGTCATCAAAATTTTTCTGTTCAGCTCCATCAACGTTTCCCTTATAGAAACGCCAGGCAGGATTCATACTGTAAACAGTCCTTCCCGTATGAGGAAGTTCAAAAAAGCCAGCTGTGGAAAATTCAGGCTGATGAGCTGCATGTAATGGGTTAAACGCCCAAAGCAGCGCGAGGCAAACAGCCCATCTGATTATAGTGATTTTATTTCTCATATTATATATTTAGTATTATCATTCGTCAGTTGACTCAGGCTCCTACTCAAAAACAGTCCATAAATACAGACTCATTTTTGACAATGCAAAAATAGAGGAACCAACATTATTGAAGTTCCATTCACAACTATTAAACTTTCAATTTTGACTAATAGCTAAAACTAGAAGCATTATAAATCATTTTTGGAAGCTCTATATTTTTCCCTACATTTGAATTAATTCCATTATCAATGTTTCAAATAAATTTTCTACATTTGCTTAACTTTATTCAAAAGACAGAAAAAATGAGAAAACTTATATTACAGTTTTTTGAAATAATATTTTCCCTGCTTATTCCGGTAACTATATCGGCAAATCCAGACTATGATTTCACACAAATCAATTTTGACCGGGGTATCCCTTCACGCGTCAGTTATGTATACGAAGACAACAACAGCCTTATTTGGATGAGTACTTACGAAGGGTTATTGCGATACGATGGAAAAAGGTTGAAATCATATCATTTCGATTCAGGAAACAATCAAATGGCATCCAATATCGAAATCCTGCAAATCATGGAAGATGAAAAGCAACAATTATGGGTATTGACGAACCAAGGAGTATTCCTATATTCTGCAAAACACGACAAATTCACTCCATACACATGGAAAAACCAACTACTACAAGCCACTTCCGCCTGTAAAATAGACGACGGTATTATTTTCGGCGGAACAGACACTCTTTACCATTATTCATACGGACAGGGTGAGATTACAAAATCCGAGCATCTGAAAACAAAAAACTTTCAAGTCCTTCAGCTGAAGCTCTGGAACTCTCATATTCTTGTATGTTCAAATCGCAACAGAACTGTACTGTTCTACGATTTGAAAGAACAGAAAGAGTTTTCTCTTCCAATCGACCAATCCAACAAAATGTCTGATATATGTTTTGATCCAGACGGAAATCTATGGGTAAGCGAATATAATGAAGGGATCCGGAAAATTTCCAGAGACGGACATACGCTGGCGCATTACACTACGAAAAATTCTGATTTAAGTAACAATTTGGTGCTTTGCATGACTGTCATCGACGGGAAAATATGGGCCGGTACCGATGGAGGCGGAATCAATATCATCGACCCTGTTACCAATGAAATACAGATACTAAAACACGAACCTGGCAATTCACATTCTCTGCCAGTCAACACGATTCTCTGCATTCACGGTAGTTTAAAGAAAAATGGTGTATGGGCCAGTACAGCCCGAAGAGGCCTGATTAATATACGAAGCAACCATATGCGAACTTTTCAAAGTGTCCCCTTGGGTTATAATCAAGGATTAAGTGAAAAGACCGTATTGTCTCTCTGCCTGGAAGCTGAAAAAGACATTGTATGGATAGGTACAGACGGAGGAGGTGTAAACCTGTTCGACATGAAAAGCCGAACTTTCCGGCACTATCCGAAAACTTGGGGTGACAAAGTAGTATCCATCTGCAATTACTCGCCTGACAAACTACTCATTTCCAGCTTCGCAGAAGGTTTCTTCTTGTTCAATAAAACAACAGGGGAAAAAACTCCCTGCCTGGTACACTCCCCAGCCTTGGATCGTTTTATCCGATACAGCGGAATACCGGCTAATTTATACAATGAAACAGACAATACTATTTTGGCACTTGCCCAGCCATTAGGCAGGTATTATATTCACGAAAGACATTTTGAAGAAATTTCCCAAATGCCCGACCATGGCATCACCGGTATGTTATGCCCTGTCGGAAAAGACAAAAAATACACCTATTTCTATGATAACCAAAGTATTTACAAACTGGAAAAAGGCGGTAAAGAACTGTTATCCCTCTACCATAGCAATATTCCTCATTTCATCAATGCGGTCTATAGAGACGAGCAAGGCGTATTCTGGATTGCCAGTACCCAGGGGCTGTACAACCTCGATAAAGGGAAACTGAATTTCATCAATACCTCGCTTTTTCACTCAGCCTCTTCGGTCGTATGCGACCATGAAGGACACGTATGGATCGGTAGCGGACAGGATTTATATTCCTACAATCCACAAGAAAACAGATTCACCCTCTACGGGGAAGCCGACGGAGCCCAGAAAAATGAATACCTGTCCAAACCGGTTCTGCTGACGCAGAAGGGAGAAGTCTACATGGGAGGCGTTAATGGTCTGCTCTATATCGATTCACATGCAGAAGGGGATCTACCGGCAGAAGAGAACAACTTGCCGGTTATCGTTACAGACCTGCAGGTGGGAGAAACGAACAGTATGGCCGAACTGAATGACGGAAAAATCGTGTTGCCATGGGGCAGCCGGAATATCCAGATGAGCTTCATGGTGGCCGGTGACGATATTCTGCGTCCCCGACTATTCCGTTACAGTCTGGAAAAAAACAGTCCGGACATCACCACCAACCATGATGCCGAACTGACTATTCCTTCGTTAGCGGAAGGTACTTATCCTATCTACGTGAGCTACACACAAAACGACGGAAGCTGGTCCAATCGCCAACAGGTACTGACACTTGTCATCCTGCCCCCCTGGTACAAGTCCTGGTGGTTCAATACCCTCCTGATTATCATGCTGGGCCTATTCTTTTACTTTCTCATCACATTCCTCCTGAAACGGAAAGAAGAACGCCTCAAATGGATGCTCTCCGAACACGAATATAAAGTAAACGAGGAGAAAATACGTTTCCTGATCAACGTCAGCCATGAGTTACGTACACCCCTTACCCTGATATACTCACCCCTCAAAAGGATTATCAGCTCCATCCGGCCCGATGATCCCAATTACAAACAGCTGACTACAGCTTTCAGACAATCGCAACGGATGAAAGACCTGATCAACATGGTACTGGATGTACGCAAGATAGAAGTAGGCAAAGGTAAACTGAACCTGCAGGAACATCAGCTGAACGACTGGATCAAAGAAGTAGGAAGTGACTTTGCCGATGAAGATGAAGGACTGATTGAATACGACTTCGATCCGCAGATCGGAAAAGTTCCTTTCGATAAAGACAAATGCTGGACAATCCTTTCCAACCTGTTGATCAATGCCCTCAAGCATACTCCTCAAGGGAAAAAAATAACAGTACGTACCCGGCTGACAACCGACAGACAACACGTCAGAGTTTCCATTTCCGACCAAGGTTCGGGGCTGAAAGACATCGATCCCAACAAACTGTTTACCCGCTTCTACCAGGGTAACAATGAACAGAGCGGAAGCGGCATCGGATTGTCGTACGCCAAGATTCTGGTCGAACTGCACAATGGACAAATCGGGGCCTGCAATAATCCCGACGAAGGAGCTACTTTCTACTTCGAGCTTCCTCTAAAACAAGTACAGACTGACAGTACACCGGAACACCAGTCTTCCTATCTGAACGAACTGCTTTCATCCTTCTCGGAACAGGACATCGACGTCCCCAACCGGACCGACTTCAGTCACGTGAATCCCAAGGAATATACAGTTCTCGTGGCCGATGACAACGAGGAACTGGTAGAGTACATCGCCGACGAGCTGCGCAAGCATTTCAAACGGGTACTGACCGTCTACGACGGACAAACGGCCTATCAAACAGCTTGCGACGAAAATCCGGATATCATCGTGAGCGACGTGATGATGCCCGGCATGAACGGATATGAATTGTGCAAGGCCATCAAAGAGGATATCAGTGTGAGCCATATTCCGATCATTCTCCTCTCGGCCAGAAACGACGATGAAAGCCGTAAATACGGTTATATGCTGGGAGCGGACAGCTACCTGGACAAACCATTTGAAATGGACCAGCTGGTAGAAAAGATACTGAACAAGCTGTACAACCGGCTTCAGACCCAGAAGCACTACCACCAGATTGGTATCCATCCCGTGCCCGAAGAAAACGACTTGAGCAAGGCTGACAGCCTCTTCATGGAAAAATTGCACCAGGCCATCAACGACAATCTGGACAATGTACAGCTGGATATCCCCTTCCTCTGCAACCAGATAGGAATCAGCCGTGCCTCGCTCTACAACAAACTGAAGGCCATTGCCGGTATGGGAGCCAACGACTATATCAATAAAATCCGCATCGAACGGGCCATGAAGCTCATCAAGGAAACCAACCTGAACTTCACGGAAATATCGGAAAAAGTAGGATTCGCATCCCCCAGATATTTCAGCACGGCTTTCAAACAGTACACAGGAAAAACGCCGACACAATTCAAAAAGGAATGACAGCGTTCGTTTAAGCTGGGGAAAGCATCGGTTTAAGCTGGGGAAAGCATCAGTTTAAGCTGGGCAAACAACTGCTTTAACCTGGGCAAAGGATGTGTATAAGCAGGGCAAAGAAAGTGCACAGGCCGGACAGAGAAAACAGACAAGCTGGCAACAGCTTGTGTACAAGCTGAAATATCCATAAGACAGCTTTGTACCAAAGTTCAACGGGCTTTGCGCTGTCCGTGTAACGCTTCGCGACAGAGCTCGAAGGCAACCGACTGACGTTGTGCCGGAACCGGATATTCGGATACGACCGCCGTTTCCACTCCTATACTGTCGGTCAGCTGCGCCCACTTGTCAACCGACAAGGATAAATTACCATACACGGGAAAATCGACAGGCGAAAGAACCGTTTTGCGACTATTATAATAGGTATAGATACCGACAATCAGCAACAATGCTCCGACAGCTGCCGACCAACGGTAAAGATGAAGATGCGAATGGTCACCGGCCACATCACGTGCCACAGCAGAAGCCGACGGATAGCGGTCTTCCGGCCGACGACGGGTACACCGCCTCGATACGGCTGCCAGACGCTTGTCCTTCAGCCGTTCGGCCATCTCGCCAAGAATGATGCCCAGGGAATAAATATCGGCCCGCAGGTCCAGCGGCTGTCCGGGCTTCAAGGCCTCGGGCGCCAGGTAGTAACGCGTACCGGCAGGCAGTTTCAGGACATCGTAATCGTCGCAGTCGGACAATCCGAAATCTATCAACTTGATATTATTCCCGTTATAGGTCACCAAAATATTTTCGGGTTTCAGGTCACGGTGCACAATCTGCTTGCCGTGCAGATAGCCCAAAGCACTGCAAAGCTCCTGTACGAACTTCCGGGCCAGTTCCGGCGTCAATCTCCCCTGTTCCATGAACTCCCTCAACGTCAGTCCGTCGATATACTCCATGACGATACAGTGGCCCAACCCAGGCAGCGTCTCCCACCCCAAGGCACGGCACACATGCGGATGCTCCAGCTGGTAGCCGATGTCGAACTCCTTGCGCAAAGCCTGCTCATAAAACGGATTGCCCACAAAAGCAGGCTTGAGAGCCTTGAGCATGTGCAGACGGTTGTAACGCTGACAACGGAACAGACGACCGTAACCCGAAGCCGACACATAGACTTCCTGCAAGTCGGCGAAACTCATCTGCCCCGACTGACTGTCCACATCAATGAAACCCGACGAAACGCTGCTGTCATCCATGAACCACACTGTTTAATAAAGTAAGACCACCGTTGCGCCCGGCAATGAAGGGCGAAAGACGTTCTCCGTTGCGGAGCACATAGGGAAGAAACAGAGGCTGCCCCATGAGAAACGAGACCGCCTCGAAACGGTCGCCCTGAAGCAACTTGGACTGGCGCGCTTCTTCTACCTGAAAGAAATCGTTGCCTTCGTAGCGGAGGCGCAAATAACGGTTGGGCGACCATCCGATCTCCACTTCCGAACCGGGCTGCAGCTCGCGTGCCGAAATCTGATGGGCGGAAAAGAAGGAAGAGTTATAGGCCGTACTGGTTTTCAGCCAGGCACAGAACTGCTTGAAACCGGCATGTCCGATGTAACGCGACAATACGTCGAGCGTCTGCATGCGCGGCAAATGGCTGTCGCCCACATATCCCCACAAACGTTTCAACGTAGAGGTAGAGACACTTTCGTTCATCTCTCGCTTCAGATGGAGAGAAAACTCGTCGAAATCGGTAGAAGTGTGCAGCGATTTGGGATATGCCTTCTCTACCAATACCAGAAGTTCGGCTATTTCAGGTTTATAGATATCCATCATAAGGTCGGTTGTTTTGTGAGGCAAAGATAAAGGAAACCATGAGAAAAGCAAAGTGAAAGCAAGAAAATCAACCCTGCCAATCGAATACTTCAACTGCCATTTTGGACGTTTCACCCTCCAACCGGAAACGAAAGCTTGTAAAGGGAGTAACTTTGTAACCATTATAAATTCTGTTTTTACTATTTATGTTTGCAAAAATCGTACATTTCTCAATCCGAAAGAAGCTCTTTGTGGCGCTGACCACCTTGCTGCTTCTGGCGGGCGGCATCTATTCCATGCTTACACTGCCCATCGATGCTGTGCCCGACATCACCAACAATCAGGTGCAGATTGTTACCGTCTCGCCCACCCTGGCCCCTCAGGAAGTGGAACAGCTCATCACCTTTCCTATCGAGATAGCCATGAGCAACGTGATGAACGTCGAGGAAATCCGTTCGGTATCGCGTTTCGGGCTGTCACTGGTGACGGTTGTGTTCAAGGAAAGCGTCCCTACACTGGATGCCCGCCAGCTGGTCAACGAACAGATTCAGATGGTGGCCGGCGAAATTCCACCCGAACTGGGTACGCCCGAGCTGATGCCCATCACCACCGGCTTGGGCGAAATCTATCAATACGTCCTCAAAGTGGCTCCGGGATATGAAGACCGATATGACGCCATGGAACTGCGCACTATCCAGGACTGGATTGTGAAGAGACAGCTTTCGGGCATTCCCGGCATCGTGGAAATCAACAGTTTCGGAGGTTACCTGAAACAATATGAAGTAGCCGTCGATCCCGATGCTCTCTATTCGCTGAACATCACCATCGGTGAAGTGTTCGAAGCCCTGAGCCGCAACAACCAGAACACGGGCGGCAGCTACATCGAAAAGGTGGACCGTGCCTACTACATCCGTTCGGAAGGCATGATCAACGACCTGCACGACGTGGAGCAGATTGTGGTGACCAACCGCGGCGGCATACCGGTACACATCGGCGACATCGGCCGCGTGCAGTTCGGTGCGCCCAAACGCTTCGGTGCCATGACCAAGGACGGCGAAGGCGAGTGCGTGGGCGGCATTGCCATGATGCTCAAAGGCGCGAATGCCAACGTGGTGACCAAGGAACTGGAAAAACGGGTGGCCAAGGTACAACAGATGCTGCCCGAAGGTGTGTCTGTAGAACCCTACCTGAACCGCTCGGAGCTGGTGAACCGTAACATATCGACCGTGATACGCAACCTGGTGGAAGGAGCCATCATCGTATTCCTGGTGCTGATCATCTTCCTTGGCAATGTGCGTGCCGGCCTGATTGTGGCTTCGGTTATTCCGCTGGCCATGCTCTTTGCCTTCATCCTGATGCGTATCTTCAACGTATCGGCCAATCTGATGAGCCTCGGTGCCATCGACTTTGGTATCGTGGTAGACGGCTCCATCGTCATCCTGGAAGGTATCCTGGCCCATCTCTTCGGACGGGAGTTGCGGGGCCGCACCTTGAGTCGTGAAGAAATGGACCGTGAAGTGGAAAAAGGAGCCGGACGTGTAGTGCGGAGTGCCACATTTGCCGTGCTCATCATCCTCATCGTATTCTTCCCTATCCTGACCCTAACCGGTATCGAGGGCAAATATTTCACACCGATGGCCAAGACACTGGTATTCTGCATTATCGGCGCCCTGCTTTTGTCCGTCACCTACGTGCCCATGATGGCTTCGCTCTTCCTGAAACGCACCGTAACGGTGAAACCGACACTGGCCGACCGTTTCTTCGACGGACTGAACAAGGTCTACGGACGCATACTCCGCTTCAGCCTGTCGCATGTATGGGGCACCATTGCCGTCTCCTTCGTGGCCCTATTGCTCTCGTTGCTGCTCTTCACGAAACTGGGAGCTGAATTCATCCCCACCCTCGACGAAGGCGACTTTGCCATGCAGATGACCCTGCCCGCAGGCAGTTCGCTGAGCCAAAGTATCGAACTTTCGCTCGAAGCCGAAAAGAAACTGAAGGAAAGTTTTCCCGAAATCAAGCACGTCGTGGCCAAAATCGGTACGGCAGAAGTGCCCACCGACCCGATGGCCGTAGAAGACGCTGACGTGATGATTGTCATGAAACCCTTCAGCGAATGGACATCCGCTTCGAGCCGTGCGGAAATGGTGGAGAAGATGAAGCAGTGTCTGGAATCCATCAAAGGGGCAGAATTCAACTTCAGCCAGCCCATCCAGCTCCGCTTCAACGAACTGATGACCGGTGCCAAGGCCGACATCGCCATCAAACTCTACGGTGAAGACATGGCCGAACTCTATGCCAAGGCCCGTGAAGCAGCCCGCTATGTAGAACAGGTACCGGGAGCTGCCGACGTGCTGGTAGAACAGGCCATGGGCCTGCCCCAGCTGCTTGTCCGCTTCGACCGTGCCAAGATAGCCCGCTACGGCATCGACATTGAAGAGCTGAACACCGTCATCCGAACGGCCTATGCCGGCGAAACGGCAGGAGTGGTCTTCGAGAACGAACGCCGTTTCGACCTAGTAGTCCGCCTGGACAAGGAGAAAGTGAGCGACCTGAACATCGACAAGCTGTTTGTCCGTACCAAAGACAACATCCAGCTGCCTGTCAGCGAAGTGGCCAGCATCGAGCTGGTGAACGGTCCGCTGCAAATCAACCGCGACGCCACCAAGCGGCGTGTGGTCATCGGCGTAAACGTACGCGATGCCGATATCCAGCAGGTGGTCAGCCAAATCAGCGAATCGCTGGACAAGAACGTGAAGCTGAAACCCGGTTACTACTTTGAATACGGCGGCCAGTTCGAAAACCTGCAGAATGCCATCAGCACCCTGACGGTGGTCATCCCCATCGCCCTACTGCTCATCCTGTTGTTGCTGTTCTTCGCCTTCCGCAGTGTCATCTATTCGCTGGTGGTCTTCTCCACCGTACCGCTGTCGCTCATTGGCGGTATCGTAGCCCTGTGGATGCGCGGCCTGCCCTTCAGCATCTCGGCCGGCGTAGGCTTCATTGCCCTCTTCGGCGTGGCCGTGCTGAACGGTATCCTGATGATCAATCATTTCAACGATTTACGTAAAAAGAACAATTACCACATGTGTACCGACCGTATCATTTCCCTGGGATGCCCGCACCTGCTGCGTCCCGTCTTCCTGACAGGTCTGGTGGCTTCGCTGGGCTTCGTACCGATGGCCATCGCCACTTCGGCAGGAGCCGAAGTACAACGCCCGTTGGCTACCGTCGTGATAGGCGGACTGATTGTATCCACCATCCTGACGCTGATTATCATCCCCGTCTTCTATCGCCTGGTAAACAGCATTGCTGCCGGACGCATGCGCAGAAAAAATCGTCTTGCTGTCCGAAGAGCCGCTCTGAGCTTCGCCCTAATAGCCATGCTGGCACCTGCCGTACAGGCACAACAGACCGTCACCCTGGAACAGGCCGTCGAAACCGCCCTGAACAACCACCCGCGCCTCAAGATGGCCGAATCGGAGATTGAACGGGCACGGGCCTCGAAAGGAGAAGCCTGGGACGGAGGAAATACCTCCTTCAGCTATTCCTGGGGACAGCTGAACGGTACCGACCGCCACGACAACGAACTGGCCGTGGAACAGTCGCTTGGCTCCCTGCTCACCCCCTTCTACAAAAATGCATTGTCCAACACGCAAATCAGCAAGGGAGAAAGCTATCGCGACATGGTGAAAAAGGAGATTACAGCCGAAGTGAAACGGGCCTGGGCCTATTACCAGTATGCCTACCAGCTCAACGCCCTGTACAACGGACAGAAGGAGCTGGCCGAACGACTGAAAAAGAGCGGCGAAGAACGTTACCGCCAAGGGGATATTGACCTGGCTGAACGCAACATGATAACAGCCATGGCAGCCGACCTGCATACCCGCTGGATGGAAGCCTCGGAAGAACTGACACTGGCCGGACGACGGTTTGCCTGGACCTGCTACAGCAACCAGCCTCTGCTGCCCGCCGACACCACGCTGACGGTGATGCAGATGCCTACCGGCGGTCTGTCGTTGTCCAGCCGTCACCTAACCTATTTCGATACTCAGGTACAGGAGAAAAAAGACTTGCTGAAAATAGAACGGAGCCGTTTCTTCCCGGAGTTTTCCGTAGGCTATGTCCGCCAGAAGATAGCTCCGCTCACCGGACTCGATTCGTGGATGGTGGGAGTATCCTTCCCCATCCTCTTCTTCCCCCAACGGAGCCGTGCCAAGCAGGCACGAATCAGCCTGCAGACCGCCAGCTGGGAGGCAGAAGACAACCGCCGCCAACTGTCCAACAAAGTGAACGAACTGCAAAGCCAGCTGGCCCGCCAGCGCGAACGCCTGACCTACTACCAGCAGGCCGCTGTAAAAGAAGCGGATGCCTTGCAGAACAGCGCCCTGAAGAAATTCCAGGCCAACGAAACCGGTATCAGCGAATTTATCCAAAGCCTGAATGCCGCCCGTGAAATCAGACGGAGCTATATAGAGACAGTTTATGCCTACAACGTGACTTTACTCGAACTGGAACTCTACACGGAGCAAACAAACTGAAACGTAAACTTTTTGCCAATTCAAAAAAACAAGAACAATGAATAGAATGAACCTGATGAAACAACGCATGATTTACCTGATGCTTGCCCTGCTGGCAACATCGTGTTCAAGTACTTCGGAGCAACCGGCCTCCTCTGCCGGCACGGCAGAGACAGTGGCTCAATCCGACGCAGACAGCACACAGACGCCTGAAGTGGACGGCGTAAGCGGAGCCACGAATGTGGCCAATCCGCCGTCGTTCAACGGTGTTATCGTAATGCCGCCTCAAAACCATGTCACCGTCACGCTGAGCATGGGAGGCTCCGTACAGGACATCCGCATCCTGCCCGGTGAATACGTACGCAAGGGAGAAATTATCCTGACACTGGCCAACCCGGCTTTCATCGAACTCCAGCAGTCTTACCTCGATGCAGCCGCCCAAACGGAATACCTGGCCAAAGAATACGACCGTCAGCAGAAACTGGTGTCCGGCGAATCGGCTTCACTGAAACGCATGCAGCAGAGCAAGGCCGACTATCTGTCCATGAAGAGCCGCATGGAAGCTGCCGCCGCCCAGCTGGCCCTGCTGGGAACGGACACCACTACCCTGAACCGCGAAGGTATCCGCACTTATCTGGAGGTACGGGCTCCACGCAACGGCTACGTGACCAACATGGACATCAACGCCGGCAAATATTATGCGGCAGGCGAACCGGTATGCGACGTCATCGACAAGAGCACCCCCATGCTGCAACTGACCGCCTACGAGAAAGATCTGGACAAACTCCTGCCGGGCAGCTGCTTTACGTTCAAGGTCAACGGTATGCCCGACAGTACCTTCTCGGCCGAACTGATTTCGGTAGACCAGATGGTAGACAACATGAACCGATCCATCAAAGTGTACGCCCGTATCACACAGGCATGTCCGAATTTCAGGCCGGGAATGTATGTATCTGCCCAAATTACGGATAAAAAACACTAACTTTGCCGCATGAAGTTGTTTCACATCCATAAAAGATTTCTGCTGATGCTGAACGCCATCGCTATCCTGGTGGCGTTCCTCATGCACCTGCCCGAACTGATAGCGCTGTCCGACCCCGAAACGGGCAGCCATCTGTTCCCGGACATCCATTGGGCCAACGTAAGTTACGAAATCCTGTTCACCTATTTTTCCATTCTGCTGCTCTTCTTCCTGAACATCCGAATGATGATGCCCGGCAACCCAGCCAGGGAACTGGGCTGGAAGAGGGTCGCCCTTACATTCGTGGTCACATTAATCGTGTGCAACCTGCTGGGGAAAGGTTTTGTCTACATCCACCAGCATTTCGAGGTGCCCGCCATCACGGCCATGCTGCATCACTACCTGCATCCGCTGAGAGATATCCTGATAGCCTGCATCGTCACCGGTACCTGCTATCTGGACTACCAGAACCAGCGTAGCCGACGCATGTTGCTCGAAAACGAGCAGCTGCGTTCGGAAAACCTCGTCAACCAGTACGAAGCCCTGAAAAGCCAGCTCAATCCGCACATGCTCTTCAACTCGCTCAACACGCTGTATTCCCTGATACGCGAATCGCCCGACAAAGCTCAGAACTATCTGCAGGAACTGTCGCGGGTAATGCGCTACACGCTGCACGACAACCTGTCGCACACCGTATCGCTGAACGAAGAAATGAGTTTCGTACATTCGTACCTCTACCTGCTGCAAATGCGCTACGAAGACAACCTGCACTTTGACATCGACATCCCGCAAGAACTCCTGCAACGCCAGGTACCGCCGATGGCCGTACAGATGCTGGTGGAGAACGCGGTAAAACACAACGAAATCAGCAACCGCAATCCGCTGACCATCCGCATCCATGCCGAAGGCAACGGGCTTTGCGTGAGCAACCGCATCCAACCCAAACTGACAGACAGCAGCAGTACGTGCATCGGACTGGCCAACCTGTCCAAACGCTACCGCCTGCTCTTCGGACAGGACATCACCATCGAAGAAAACGAAAAACTGTTTAAAGTAACCCTGCCGCTGATATGAAAACACTGATTATAGAAGACGAAAAGGCTGCCCTCCGTAACCTGAAGGCTGCCATGAAGGAGGTCGATGCCGACTTTGACATCGTCGGCGAAACAGACAGTGTGACCGGTACACTGGAGTGGTTTGCCTCCCACCCCATGCCTGAGCTGGTCTTTATGGACATCCATCTGGCCGACGGTTCGGCTTTCGGCATCTTCGAACATGTGGACATCACCTGCCCCATCATTTTCACCACCGCCTACGACGAATATGCCCTGCAGGCCTTCCGAGTGAACAGCATCGCTTATCTGCTGAAGCCCATCGGCAGCGCCGACCTGCAAAAGGCTGTCGACAAGCTGAACATACTCGGCAACATCGGCACGTCCAGCCAACCGGCTACCGACCTGCAAGCCGTGATGCGCGCCCTGAAACGGGAAGAAAGTTACAAAACCCATTTTCTTGTCCCCGTAAAGGGTGACCGTTTCGTGCCCGTCGGTGTAGAGCAAATCAGCTATTTCTACATTGATGGAGGAGCGGTCAAGGCTGTCACCCTGTCAGGCGAAACTTTCCTCTTCCAGCAGACGCTCGACGAACTGGCCGATCAGCTCAATCCCCGCCAGTTCTTCCGCGCCAACCGCCAGTATATCGTGGCCCACAAGGCGGTTACCGGCGTCAGCCTGTGGTTTGGCGGACGCATGGTGCTCCAGCTTACCCCTCCTACCGACGAAAAGGTCCTCATCAGCAAGGCACGTGTCCCTGCTTTCAGGGAATGGTTCTAATAATCGGAGGAAAACAATGTTTTTTCGGGACGAATGCATACCTTTGCAGACAGACAATCATAACGAAAAAACATTTATATGAAACCAACCAACCTTTTACTTATGTCAGCAGTGATGACACTGGCTTCGTGCGGCAGCTCGTCCGAAGCTACCAAAGAAGGCGACGCAGACCTCATCGGACGTTCGGATATCCGCATCGAGAACCGCCGCATGACGCCCGAAGCCCTCTGGGCCATGGGACGCATCGGAAGTGTAACCCCTTCGCCCGACTCCAAACAGGTGGCTTACACCGTGAGCTACTACAGTGTACCCCAAAACAAGAGCAATACCGAACTTTTCGTGATGAACGCCGACGGCAGTGCCAATACGCAGCTGACCCGTACGACGTGGCACGAAGGCCAGCCCACCTGGATCAAGGGAGGCACCAAGTTGGCTTACCTGAGCAGTGAAAGCGGCAGCAGCCAGGTGTGGGAAATGAACCCTGACGGAACGGAACGCCGTCAGCTCACCGACTACGAAGGCGACATCGAAGGATTTGCTTTCAGTCCCGACGAGAAGCGTCTGCTCTTCATCGCTCAAGTGAAGACGGTACCCAGCACACAGGACAAATATCCTGACCTGGACAAAACGACAGGCATCATCGTCACCGACCTGATGTACAAGCATTGGGACGAGTGGGTAACGACTGCCCCCCATCCGTTTGTGGCAGACTTCGACGGATCGGCCATCAGCAACGTGCAGGACATCCTCGAAGGCGAACCCTACGAAAGCCCCATGAAGCCTTTTGGCGGTATCGAACAACTGGCCTGGAGTCCCGACGGCAAAGAAGTGGCCTACACCTGCCGTAAGAAGACAGGACTGGAATATGCCATCTCCACCAACTCGGACATCTATATTTATGACGTAGCCAGCAAACAAACCCGCAACATCACCGAAGATAACAAAGGGTATGATACCAATCCGCAATACTCGCCCGACGGTAAGTATATTGCCTGGCAGAGCATGGAGCGCGATGGTTACGAAGCCGACTGGAACCGCCTTTTCATCATGAACCGCCAGACGGGCGAAAAGAAGTTCCTCAGCCAGGCCTATCCCTCGAACGTTGACTCCTTTGTATGGAACGACGACTCAAAAGGTATCTACTTTCTGGGCGTATGGCACGGCGAAGAACAAATCTATTACATCGCCCTCGACCAGCCCGAACAGGTGGTACAGCTCACCGAAGGCATGCACGACTACGGTTCCATCGCCCTCTGTGGTGACAAGCTGATGACTACCCGCCACTCCATGAGCATGGCCGACGAAATCTATGCCGTAGACAAGACGCGCAAAGGCGATGCCTTCGCACAGGCCAAGCAGCTCACAACCGAGAACAAGCACATCTACGACCAGCTCGACATGGGCCGCGTGGAAGGCCGCTGGATGAAGACCACCGACGGCAAGCAGATGCTGACATGGGTCATCTATCCGCCCCAGTTCGATCCCAACAAGAAATATCCTACCCTGCTCTTCTGCGAAGGCGGTCCGCAAAGCCCCGTCAGCCAGTTCTGGAGCTACCGCTGGAACTTCCAGATCATGGCGGCCAACGACTACATCATCGTGGCTCCCAACCGCCGCGGCCTGCCGGGCTTCGGAGTGGAATGGAACGAAGCCATCAGCGGCGACTACGGAGGCCAGTGCATGAAAGACTACTTCACGGCTATCGACGAAATGGCCAAGGAACCGTTTGTCGACAAGGACCGTTTGGGTTGTGTAGGTGCCAGCTTCGGAGGCTTCTCCGTCTATTGGTTGGCCGGACATCACGACAAACGCTTCAAGGCCTTCATCGCCCACGACGGCATCTTCAACATGGAGATGCAATACCTGGAAACGGAAGAAAAATGGTTTGCCAACTGGGACATGGGCGGTGCCTACTGGGAAAAGGACAATGCCACGGCCCAACGTACCTTTGCCAACTCGCCGCACAAGTTCGTGGACAAATGGGACACCCCCATTCTCTGCATCCACGGCGAGAAGGACTACCGCATCCTGGCCAACCAGGCCATGGCTGCCTTCGATGCCGCCAAGATGCGTGGCGTACCGGCCGAACTGCTGATCTATCCCGACGAAAACCACTGGGTACTGAAGCCTCAGAACGGCGTGCTGTGGCAGCGTGTATTCTTCGAATGGCTGGACAAGTGGCTGAAGAAATAAGAAACGGAAACATACAAAAAAAGAGGCACCGGAAGATGCCTCTTTTTTTGTATAATCAGCCGCTGTCACACCGACAGATATTCCTGTCCCATATAGAAATCGGAGAAGGACAAACCACCCAATGTGAAACACAATACAAACACAATGGCACTGACAATCCAAAGTATCAGCAATGTCCACTTCAAGCCTCCTGACATGGGTTGCCACTTCAGCAGGTTACGGAACAGCGTATGCAACAGGCTGAGCAATGGGATAGCTACCAACAGGATACCCGCTATATACATCGCAATGGCTTCGAACGGCGAGGCGGGCAATACGATATCCATCGTTGGGAAAAGTGAGAACAGAGCCGCACCGCCGCCGATAGCCACCATGATGGCAGCAAACAGCAAGGCGACAAACGCAATGCCCAAAGCAAACAATACCGGACTGCAAATGATAATCAGAACAATCAGTCCCACTTTCAGAATCCATCCGGCCAGCGTCACCAATACGTCACCAATACGTTGCAACAATGTACGGGGCTTGTCGGAACGCATATAGCTGTTTACCCCATCGGCCATCCGTTCGAAACCTCCGGTCACCGTCTTGCCAATGTTCTCCACCGTTACTGCTTCGCCATACATACTCAGTTTCTCGGCCGCTGTACGGGCTTCGGGAATAATCAACCAGCAGATGATATAGATAGGTATCAACGTACCGTAGCCGAATATCAGAATGACAAACAGCAAAAGACGGACCAATGTGGTATCCCATCCCCAATAAGCTGCCAATCCACTGCACACGCCTCCCAACATTTTGTCATCGGGATTACGGAAAAGTCTGCGACGTACCTTTGCCGTTTCCTCACCACGGGTCCACGAACCGGGACCATATCCTCCTCTATTGCCCGACGCCGGACCAGCCTCACCGTCAGCATCGTCCATCTCTTCGGGTCTGCCCATACGGGCTATTACCTCTTCCACGTCGGCCAGCGTAATCACCTGGCGGTTTCCTGCCAGCTTCTCGGCCAGCAATTCGGAAATGCGGCGTTCGATATCGTCTACAATCTCGTCCGCACCGGCTTCCTTGCGGAAGTGCGACTTCAGATTCATCAGATAATTGTCCAACAGGCGGTAGGCATCTTCATCGATATTGAATACCGTTCCGCCCAGGTTTACAGTCAATGTCTTTTTCATTGTATGTCTTTATTTTTAGTTTGCTTGATTCATTTCTTCTGTCCCATTCCGGCGGATATGTTCCACCGTTTCATTCAGTTCCTGCCAGGCCGTTTCCAATTCTTGCAGGAAACCTTCTCCTTTCGCAGTCAACCGATAATACTTGCGGGGAGGTCCTTGAGTAGACTCAATCCACTCATAGCCCAACAGATCGTCATTCTTCAGACGAGTCAGCAGCGGATAAAGTGTCCCTTCCACTACAATCAACCGAGCTTCTTTCAGTTTCTGAATGATGTCGGAAGCGTAGGCCGGCTCCTTGTGCAGCAACAGCATGATGCAATATTCCAGCATCCCTTTGCGCATCTGCGACTTCACATTATCTACATTCATATCTCCTTCCGTTAAACGTTTGATACTCTCATTTATTTTGTATGGCACAAATATATGTATTATATCAGTACCTTGTATTACATAATACTATATTTTATCACAAATTAACAAGAGAAATCAACGGGAGACGGCATAAGACAAACATTGGGAAAAGATAATTTTGGGGTACAGAGTTGCACATCCCAGAAAAACTTGATACCTTGCGAGGAAATTTAACCAATAGATTGAAACAATGATAAAATCTCTGCTACCCAAGAAGAAGTATACCCGCAGCTTGTGGGTCGGCCTGGCCTGCTGTATGGCTCTCCCGGTTCTGGCACAGCAAGCCGACCGAAGTCTGAAAGAAAAAAAGCGCACCGAAATAGCCTCTTTCTTCGACCGGCGGATGACCGATGAAACAACCGTCTTCACCTCCTCCATCCGCATGAAACTGAAAGAAACCGAAACATACCGAAAAGCGGTATGGCAATTGTGGAAAGAAGCCAACGATGCCTATAAAGAAGACAAACTGCCCCAACCCACTCCCCTTTCAGAAGCTTCTGCCGGACACTGGAACTTGCCCGAAGAACTGGAACCGAAGGCCGTACTCAATTTTTATTGGGGACGGAAAGAAAAGGCCGGAACGCCCGCACCTGCTGAAGGATGGCCCCTGTTCCTCTACCTCCACGGCTCAGGGCCTAAAGCACAGGAATGGGCTACCGGACTGAAAATATGCAGCCGTTTCGACGACGCACCTTCGCTCTACTTCATCCCGCAAATACCCAACGAAGGAGCCTACTACCGCTGGTACCAGCGCTCCAAGCAATATGCCTGGGAGAAACTGCTGCGCCAGGCATTGTTGTCCGATGAAATCAATCCCAACCGAATTTACCTGTTCGGCATCTCGGAAGGCGGTTACGGCAGTCAGCGACTGGCCTCGTTCTATGCCGACTATTGGGCAGGCGCAGGCCCCATGGCAGGCGGTGAACCTCTGAAGAACGCTCCGGCTGAAAATCTGGGCAACACAGCCTTCTCGCTCCGTACCGGTGCCGAAGACAAAGGATTCTACCGCGACCGGCTCACCGGTTATACAGCCGCAGCACTGGACAGCCTGCAACGGCTTTATCCCAACCGCTACACCCATTGGGTAGAACTGATTCCGGAGCGCGGCCACCACATCGACTATGCTCCCACCACGCCCTGGCTGAAGCAGTACATCCGCAACCCTTATCCCAAACATTTCATTTGGGAAAACTTTGAGATGGACGGACGTTACCGGACGGGATTCTACAATCTGCGCGTGGACGAACGCTCGAACACCGATACGAACACACGTACCCGATACGAACTGGATATCGAAGGCAATCAGGTATCACTGAAAGTGGACGAAGTGACTTACCGGACCATAGAAAAAGACCCGAAATGGGGCATCGAATTGAAATTTGCCAAGACCTATACGCCGGCCTCACGAGGAAAAGTTACAGTCTACCTCTGCCCCGAGCTGGTGGACTTAAGCAAACCCGTTACGCTGACCGTGAACGGACATACCGTGTTCCAGGGGCGTGTGAAACCCGACGTAAAACATCTTGTGAACAGTTGTGCCACCTTCTTTGACCCGCAACGCCTCTATCCGGCTGCCCTTGAAGTGGATCTGGCAACTTTGGAAAAAAATCGTTGAAAATAGAATCCCATCAAACCAACAAACAATACGACGCACAATGTTTACCATTGGAAAAGCAGATACAGCCGACTGCCAGCTCATCAACAAGCTGGCATGGCAGGTTTTTCCGGAAACCTACAAAGATATCCTCACTCCGGATCAGATAGAGTATATGATGGAATGGATGTATTCCCCCGAAAACATCCGCCAACAGATGGAAAAAGAAGGACACGTATACCTGCTGGCCTACGAAGAATGCGAGGCAGCAGGCTACGTGTCTGTCCAGCCTGAAGGAGAAGACCTCTTCCACCTTCAGAAAATCTATGTTCTCCCCTACTTCCAGAAAGCCCACTGTGGCCGTTTTCTTTTTCAAGAAGCCATCAAGTACATCAAGGAAGTACATCCCGCTCCCTGTCGGATGGAGCTCAACGTCAACCGGCATAATCCTGCCCTCGGCTTCTACGAGCACATGGGCATGCGAAAAGTGCGTGAGGGCGATTTTCCCATCGGGAACGGTTATTACATGAACGATTACATTATGGGCATGGAGTTATAAACTCCATGCCCATCTTTTTTATCTGTCATTCTGTTATCATTCCAACTTGTGAATAATGAGTCCCGAACGAAGCTTGGGTTCAAACCAGGTTGTCTTGGGCGGCATGATATTACCCGTATCGGCAATATCCATCAGCTGCTTCATGCTGACAGGATAAAGAGCCAAAGCCACCTTCATTTCACCGCTGTCTACACGCTTCTTCAGCTCACCCAGCCCGCGGATACCGCCCACAAAATCAATGCGTTTGTCCGAACGTAGGTCCTTGATACCCAGAATTTCATCCAAAATAAGATTGGATGAAATCGTTACATCCAGCACACCGATGGGATCGTTGTCATTGTAAGTTCCCGGCTTGGCCGTCAGGCTATACCACTTGCCATCCAAATAGAGAGAGAAATTGTGCAGGCCCGCAGGTTTGTAGATATCCGTCCCTTTTTCTTCCACGATGAAGTTCTTGCCTACCGCTTCGAGAAACTGTACGGGCGTCAGTCCGTTCAGGTCTTTCACCACGCGATTGTAGTCGATAATAGTCAGCTGATTGGCGGGGAAACAGACAGCCATGAAGTAGTTGTATTCCTCATCACCCCGATGGTTGGGATTCTGCTTGGCCTTCTCGGCACCTACCAAGGCTGCAGCGGCACTCCGATGATGACCGTCGGCTATGTAGAGGGCAGGCATCTTGGCAAACTCACGCGTGATGGCATCGATATCTTCCTGCTGGTCGATAATCCAGAACGTATGGCCGAAGCCGTCGCCAGGAGCGATGAAATCGTAGACAGGCTTCTGTGCCGTATAACGGGCAATGATGGCATCAAGTGTCTTGTTGTCGGGATAGGCAAAAAATACCGGTTCAATGTTGGCGTTGTTCACGCGGACGTGCTTCATGCGGTCTTCCTCCTTGTCGCGACGGGTCAACTCGTGCTTCTTGATGACACCGTTCATGTAGTCGGGCACGTAAGCACCCACCACGAGGCCGAACTGCGTCTTGCCGTTCATCGTCTGCGCATAAATATAATAGTTTTCCTTCTCGTCCTGTACCAGCCAGCCTTTGTCCTGAAACATCTGGAAGTTCTCGGCAGCTTTCTGATAGACGCGCGGATCGTGCTCGTCGGTACCTACAGGAAAGTCTATCTCGGGCTTGATGATATGATAGAGAGACATCTCGTTACCTTCGGCCTCGGCGCGTGCTTCGTCGGAGTTCAATACGTCGTAAGGGCGCGAAGCCACTTTCTCCACCAGGTTTTGCGGTGGACGGATGCCTTTGAATGGTTTGATTGTTGCCATGATATGTGTTTCTGAAATCTGAATGAATATTATTTCTTGTTCACGCGGAATTTCTCGCAACCGTCTTTCAGGAAACCGACAATCTGCTTGGCAGCGGCAATACCGGCATTGATGTTGGCTTCGGCGGTCTGTGCACCCATCTTCTTGGGAGTGGAGAAGTAACGGCCGGGGAATTTGGCGGCAAACTCTTCGTTGGCGGCCGGCATGATGTCGGTCATGTACTTCAGGTCGGCACGTTCTTCCATCAGTTGGATGAGTTCGGCTTCGTTGATGACTTCCTTACGGGCTGTGTTCACCAACAAACCACCCTTCGGCATGCGGCCTACGAGGGTGTGATTGATGGAGTTCTTCGTCTCAGCCGTAGCAGGAATGTGCAGAGAAACGACATCACACATCGAATAAAGTTCTTCGGCATTGGCAACCGCCTTCACACCGTCGGCCTCAATCACTTCTTTCGGACAGAAAGCATCGTAAGCATAGATGTCCATACCAAATCCCTTGGCGATGCGTGCCACGTTACGACCTACGTTACCATAAGCGTGGATACCCAGCTTCTTTCCCTTCAGCTCCGTACCCGACGTGCCGTTGTACATATTGCGCACAGCCATCACCATCATACCGAAAGCCAGTTCGGCCACGGCATTGGAATTCTGTCCCGGCGTATTCATCACGCATACATTGTGAGCCGTAGCGGCTTCCAGATCCACATTATCGTATCCCGCACCGGCACGTACCACAATTTTCAGTTGCTTGGCGGCATCGAGCACTTCGGCGTCTATGATGTCACTACGGATGATGATGGCGTCGGCATCGGCCACTGCCTCCAGCAATTTGGCCTTCTCACCATATTTCTCCAACAAGACCAGTTCGTAACCGGCTGCTTCTATTTCTTTACGGATACCGTCAACAGCCACTTTGGCGAACGGCTTATCGGTTGCTACCAATACTTTCATAACTATAGTGTTTTAAATGGTTGAAAAAAGAATTCACCACAGAACACACCATCATCACAGTCATCATCCCATAAGAGTATCTGTGGTAATCTGTGCAATCTGTGGTGAAGAACAATTGGTTTATTCTAAATTAATGAAGTTTCTCAAATTCCTGCATGCAGTCTATCAAGGCCTGTACGCTTTCCTTCGGCATGGCGTTATAGCAAGACGCACGGAAACCGCCTACCGAACGATGCCCCTTGATGCCTACCATACCTCTTTCGGTAGCGAACTTCAGGAAGTCGGCCTCCAGTTCCTTGTATTCGGGAGCCATCACGAAACAGATGTTCATGCGTGAGCGGTCTTCCTTGGCAGCCGTTCCCACAAACAGCTTGTTGCGGTCGATTTCGGCATACAGCATGTTGGCTTTCTCAATGGCACGACGCTCCATTTCCTTCACACCACCCTGAGCCTTGATCCAACGAAGGGTCAGCATGGCCGAATAGATGGGCAGTACGGGAGGCGTATTGAACATCGAACCTCCATCGATATGCGTCTGATAGTTCAACATAGTGGGGATATAACGCGACACTTTACCTACAGCCTCGTTCTTCACGATGACAAACGTCACGCCGGCAGGAGCCAGGTTCTTCTGGGCACCGCCATAGATACAAGTATATTTGGATACATCGATCGGACGAGAGAAGATATCGGACGACATGTCGGCAATCAAAGGCACGGGAGAGTCAATGTCCTTCAGGATTTCCGTACCATAAATCGTATTGTTCGTCGTAATATGGAAATAGTCGGCATCCGTCGGAATGGTATAATCCTTGGGGATATAAGTATAAGTGGCTTCTGCCGAACTGGCCACTTCGACTGCCTCACCAAAACCTTTGGCTTCTTTCAGTGCCTTCTTGGCCCATACACCCGTATTCAGATAAGCGGCTTTCTTCTCGAGGAAATTATAGGGAACCATGCAGAACTGGGTACTGGCACCACCACCAAGGAACAGAACGGAATAACCGTCGGGGATATTCAGCAATTCCTTGAACAAGGCAACGGCTTCGTCCATCACGGCCTGAAAATCTTTGGAACGATGGCTGATTTCCATAACCGAAAGACCGGAGCCATTAAAATCCAATACACCTTTAGCTGTTTCTTCGATGACCTCACGCGGAAGAATGGAGGGTCCTGCACTGAAATTATGCTTTTTCATTGTAACAAATATTTTGGTTATACGATGCGTTATTTATGTCTTTCGACATGGCGAATTTACGGATTTTATTCAATAAACCAAACTTTTCTATACATTTTCTCGCCATTCATAGCCAAAATGCTTCCATTTTATTGCATTTCAGTACAAAATCACGCTATTTTGTTATGTAGAGATAGCAATTCAGGCAAGAAAAACCTATCAAAATGTAAGAGTTTCCCTCTAAAATAGGAAATATCAAGGTATATCTATTTACAAAATGAAAGTTAAAAGCCTATTCCATTTCACTTGGCCTCCTCAATCAGCGTCTTCACTCCCTTGATTTTCTCGCCCTGAACCAAGGCTAAAAGTTGTTTGCACTTACTACGGCGAACGGCCACAAAAGCATAATGGTCTTTCACATCCACTTGCCCTATATCTTCGCGCGATAAACCACCTTTCTTATACAGGAAGCCTACAATATCTATCTTGTTCAGTTTATCCTTTTTCCCCTTACCTATATATAAGGTAGTCCAACGGGCCTTGACAGGTTTGGGCGTTCCCTCAGGTAAATTGAAAACAGGAATATCCTGAGGAATGTATGCAGGCAGACTTTCTTCAGCATGCAGCAACAGGAACGACGAGCCAGTGGCATCCCATCTGGCTGTACGTCCGTTGCGGTGGGTGAAAGCTTCTTCGTTAACCGGCAGATGATAGTGCACGATGTTTTCCACCCCGGGAATGTCGAGCCCGCGGGCAGCCAGGTCGGTAGACACCAGCACAGGCGAGCTTCCGTTACGGAACTTATAAAGCGCCCGTTCGCGGTCGGGTTGCTCCATGCCGCCATGAAAAGCCTCGCAGGGAAATTTCTTGGATTGCAGGTAGCCGGCCACACGGTCTACACTCTCCCGATAATTGACGAACACCAAGGTGGGACGATGGGCTACAGCACAAAGCAGACGATAAAGCGTTTCGAGCTTGTCTTTCTGAGGCGAAAGTACCTGTTGCAAGGTCAGTCGCGAAGAGACTCCTTCTTCCGTCAGAAAATCCAGTTTCTCCACGCCTGCCTCCCCTTCAGCCACCCCTGTAAACTGAGGAATTTCTTCGGCATCGGTTGCCGAAAGTAGTACCCGCTTTTTCAGGGCAGGAAGCTGGCCTACCACCTCGGCCATCTCTTCCTGAAAGCCGAATTCCAGACACTTGTCGAACTCGTCGATAACCAGCGTTCGTATCTGTTCCACACCGAAATTGCCTTTGTGCAGATGGTCGTTCATGCGTCCGGGTGTCCCCACAATAACTGCCGGCTTCAGGCTCTTCATTGTCCTGTGCTCGTCCATGGCCGGACGCCCTCCGTAGCAGCTCATCACCTTGAAGCCCGTGTTCATGGTCTTGAATACTCCCTCAATCTGTAAGGCCAGTTCGCGCGAAGGCACCAGCACAACTGCCTGCACCGCCTCCGTCGAGGCCGACAGCCCCTGCACCAACGGCAAAAGAAAAGCTAGCGTCTTACCCGAGCCGGTAGGCGAAAGCACAATCAGGCTTTTGCACGATTCATACACACGCCCTACGGCCTCCTGCATAGGGTTCAACTGTTCTATCTTGAGATTATCCAGAATATCGTTCGTTTTCATTATTCAATCACAAATTTTATCTACACGTTTTCTTACGTCTAAAATTCCCAGTACTCCTTAAGTTTCACCCCCTCGCACTCCTTCAACAACTCCAAGAGTCCGGGCTTATGCTCCAGGCCAACCAATACCAATAGACGCTTGCCAGGATAGACTTCAGCCATCCGCCGGATATTGACAGCCATCACCTCGTTGCGTTCATACCAACGGGACGACCAAAGACGAACAAAGTTTCGCCAACGACTGAGCAATTCCTCAGTTTCTACAATGGATACCAGCTTCTGATAAAGGATATGTTCACGAAGCGACAAATATCCCATCGTCATGCTGGAATTCATGTCACGGGGTGAAGCGAATTTCATATCATTATAGTTCATCACTTGTAGGATCAGCTCCATGTCCTCCCGATTCTTCCGGCTCAGTTTATCCGCCCGATACAAGGACAACGCATCGCGCCACATGCTATCCTGCCGTTCAAAATACCGATGTTCCCGATACCATTCGTTTCGGCCCACAATTTCGAAAGGGCGTAAATCCACACCCTGCTCCTGCTGGTAGCGGTGCGCTCCTATGTTTTCATTAGTCGACAGCAAATCAGGATATTTTTCCAGATCGAAATGAAAATTTTTGTCGAAGAAAGAAGAATCCAGTTCCATCAACACCACATCGGGATGTACTCGCAACAGAATGGCATAAACACTATCGCTATTGAAGTATGCACAAGGTTCATGTTTCGTCCCTACCAGGCAAACTTCGGTCTGCCCCTGCAACCGGCAGAGACTACAAAGTGCAAACAGACAAAGTATCAGACTTTTTTTCATATTCTCATAATTGTACACCTTGGCACAAAGATAACACTTCCATTTCAAAAGCAAACAGCTTTGAGCAAACGAAAGAGGAAAAAATCACGTCCGATGATAGAAATTTATAATTAGGTTTATTATCTTTGTAATCGGTCTATGGGTATCTTTCCCAAACTATACATGAGAGAGAACAAGAAGAAACGCTATGCCTGTCTCATACTTGAAAACGGCATAACCGGCTCACGTTTCTGCATTTCAAACCTAAAACCTCTATCGAGCCTATAGAGAATTCGTATAACCATGAACAAGTTCACCACCTTTCTGTTGATGTTCATCTGTCTCTTTTGGACCGCTTGTAAAGACGACGACAAGCCGACAGATATCGTGAAAGAGATTGCCATGTCGGTATCTTCGGAAACGGGCATCATGTATGCTCTATTCGATACTGATAGAGAGCACCCCATCGAATGTATGCTCGTCAAGACTGAAGACAATTCCAAAGAATGGCAACCGCTTGCTTTCGATGCTATCGAAGGCTTCACTTACGAACGAGGGCATGAATATGAACTTCGGGTCAAAAGAACCATTCTTGCCAATCCGCCGATGGATGCCCCAGACCGAACCTATTCGCTTGTATCCATTCTTCAGGACCGGCTTGTCACTGAGCCTGAAGCACCAGATGACAAAGAAATCCAATCGGAAGAAGATATCGAGTATGAAGAATCATGCCCCATCAACAAGTATGCTATTGCTATGGGAACAGAACTGTTGGTCGACAGTGAAGGAAATATAAGATATAACAACGGAGATCCGTTACCTTCCTATGATATGGCCCGGCTTTGGATAGAGAACATTCTCCCTAAAGATGATCCGAATTGGATAGACCTCCAACGCATCCCTTATATGGCAACTTATATTTATGTTCTGTCACCCCTTACCGATGAAATTCGCCTGATCAGAAACGGTTCATCGGGACCGATGTTCAAGGATGTAGTTCCGGAGGACGAGTTCAATCACATCACAGGTTCCATGCAGGCAGACGAAGAACTGCATTACGCCCTGATTCTTGCAAATGTCTACAAATTAGGATTGCAGAAATTGGAGTTCACGCTGAAGAAGCAGTAACACGAATTGTCATCCTTAAACATCGTTAAGGCGCGGATTACGCAGAAGAGCACGGAAAAGAATAAAAAATAATCCGTGAATTTCCGCGTAATCCGCGCCTTCATGTTACAATCGGCCAGCCACTCTTCAGCAGTTTCTTATATTCCTCCCCAAAAAGTTCTATTTTTGTGTAGTTTTTCCGTCGGCATTTGCGTCTAACGGACAAAAAACAACTACTTAATTCGATATGGAAACATTGGACACTACATTTGCGCAAATGATCAGGGAGCATAAAAGCACTATCTACACGGTGTGCTTCATGTTCTCGAAAGATTCCGATGAAGTCAGCGACCTGTTTCAGGAAGTGCTCATCAATCTGTGGAAAGGCTACACGTCTTTCCAGAACCGTAGCAGCGTTGATACCTGGATCTGGAAAGTGAGCTTCAACACCTGCATCTCCTGTGAACGGAAAAAGCAGAAGCGGACCACCCTTCCACTGACCATGGACATCAACCTGTTTGAAGACAAGGACGAGGACTCCCGGCAAATCCGGCAACTCTACGACCGCATCCACCGGCTCAAGCCCTTCGACCGCGCCATCGTCCTGCTCTGGCTGGAAAACATGAGCTACGAAGAGATAGGTGCCATCGTCGGCATCTCGACCAAAAACGTATCCGTGCGTCTGTATCGCATCAAAGAGGAGTTGAAAAAAATGTCGAACCGCTAAAAACGCATCAGTATGGAAAATTATCAAGATAACTTCGAACTGGAAGAAATGAAACAGCAAATCCGGTTATTGAAAGACAAACTGGCCAAAGAAACCATCATCAGCGAAAAAATGATGATGCAATCCACCCGGGAAAAACTGGCCTATATCAATCGCAATAAGAGACTCATGTATATAGGAATTCCGTTCGCTCTGATTTATTGCAATATGTTCTTCATCTGGATGGACTATTCATGGATGTTCTGCGTCGTTACTTCCATCTTTCTGATTGCCGCCTGCCTGTATCAGATATACAGCCACAAAGGTGTAAACATCCAAGAAATATCGACCGACAACCTGGTGGACATCAGCA
>ENA-UONW01000521-UONW01000521.1-human-gut-metagenome-genome-assembly--contig:-CS52-NODE-521-length-56727-cov-11.506741_pt1 | contig 56727 bp, 60 predicted proteins | sample MGYA00242463_ERZ724010 | MGnify/ENA metagenome assembly ERZ724010 | reverse complement strand
AACACAAAGATAAGTCAAAGAACGCTTTAATCAATTATTCGATATAAACTCTATTATTTGTATATAAAATTGAAAATCTTTATAAAATGCACGAACCGCCTAAAAACAACTTAGGCTGTAATGTCTGAAAAACAGTCCATTACAGCCTAAATCAATGATTATCTTATACTATTTATGCTTCCTCAATAGCAGCCTGCGCCATACCGATATAGATTTAATATTCAAATACTTAACTGTATCGTGTAAGCCTACAGTAAGCGAATATTTATCTAATATTGTTTTGATTAATGATTCCCAGCTTAGAGGATATCCTCAATAGCAGCTTGCGCCTTGTCAATTCCTTTCTGATTATTAGACGTTTACCATACAAGTGTAAGCCTGTAGTAAGCAAACTTTCTTGATAACTTATTGACCGGAATTTTCTCACTTAATCAAATATGGTCGTAAGTGCCTGAATCTTAATAAGCTACAACTTACATAGTAAGTGTAAGCACCATTCACTTTACTTTTGCCTCTCCATCAACCCTTTGATGAAAAATTAAATATTAATAGATATACAACATTTCAGTTTATTCTTTTCTCCTATCTTTCAATAGTTCAATAATCACGTCCTTATCCTTCAGGTTTGAATCAAGACGTATAATCTGTGAGTTCAGACTCTCTATCTGTTCCTTCAGAAGTTTGATTGTTTCCCTCAGGTTCTCTGTTTCTTTCTTTTCGCTGGATAACTGCACAGCCAGTTCTGCATCACCTATCAGATTATTTGCATTTCCGTCCAATGCAACGGCTGCAAGGTGTGCCGAGATATGATGCTGTCTCGGACAGAAAAGGGAAAAGAAATTGAAGTCCAATGCTTCGCTGACTCTAATAAGCCTGCTCGTTTCCATTGTCTCCCTATCCAGTATGCGGTTTATGTGCTGCTGCGGTACACCTATTTTGCGCCCAAGCTCAGATTTGCTCAATCCAAGCTCGTTGCGTCTTTTATCGATAGCCTGACCTACATGCACGTGTTTTATGTCATTATCCATGCGATTCCTTCAATAAATATATCTTAAACAATAAATCATCAAACAAATATTTGGTTATATAAACCATTTTATGTTATTTTGTGGTGTAACCTATTCATTTGGTGAATACAAAGTTAAACATTAAATATTAAACATCCAACAATTATGTCTGAAAACTTAGAAAAAATCCGTCCGGCACTTGTTGCCCTTGAAGTAGGTGAATCCGTTTCATTCCCCATTTCACGTTTGAAAAGCGTCCGTACACAGGCCTCAGAGCTTGGTGCCATCTACAACCGTCAGTTCAAGACCAGGACTGACAGGGAAAACCATATCATTACGGTCAAACGAACAGTATAGAAACCAAATCAGGTTTATATGAAGATATTACAGTTTCTGGACCATCTTATACCATACGAAACATTCCTGAATGACCTCTCCTCCAGAATTGTCAGGCAATTGAAAGCCGACAAGGATGATCCTGAATTCATCAGCCAGAGGAAGGCATATGAGCTGTTTGGCCGCAGGAATGTAGAAAGGTGGAAACGTCAGGGAAAGGTGGTCTCCTATAAAAGGCCGGGTAAGGTGGAATACCGCACGGCAGACCTCAGGCTTCTGCAGCGTACCACCCAGGACTATTTTGATGAAAGTCAGTCGAAGCAGACTGAAAGACCAGTCAAAAAAGACAAATGATAAACATATTATGGCTAATATTTTAATAGTGGTAAACTGTATATGTTTAATTTAGCCGTGATACTCTATGAAATATAAAGAAAGCAATTATAGTAGGTACAGGAATGTGCGTCAGTAACCTTTGTTCACCAGCTTAACAATAAAGCCGGACAGATATTTGTATCGCACATTCATAATGATTTTATAATAATGAAAGAAATCAGACCAGCGTGCGATCCAAACGGTGTCTATTCAGTCAAGCGCACCTGTGCTGAACTCGGTATCAGCAACAAGACACTCAAAAAATACAGAGATAACGGATATATCCAACCGCTCAATCCTAATAATGTCAGCCGTCCGAAATACTCCGGCCAGTCAATAATCGATTGTTGGAACCTGCTCAGTACGTTATGATAAGCGAAACAACCATACGTAAAGTAAGGGAACTTGCCATAGAAGACGTACTCAGTCCTTATGTCAGGCTGTCCAGAAAAGGCTCAACCCTGATGGGGCTTTGTCCTTTCCATACTGAGAAGACCGGTTCCTTTGCTGTCACTCCCAGCAAGAATCTCTTCCACTGTTTCAGCTGTAACCGTGGTGGTGATTCCATTACGTTTATAATGGAAAAGGAAAACATTTCCTTCAGTGCCGCCGTGGAATTTATTGCCAGAAACCATAATATTCCGGTAGAATACGTCAGTGAAGAGCGCAGTGAGGAACAGCTGGCCGAAGCCAGACACCGGGAATCACTTCTGACTGTTCTTGATACAGTTCAGTCTTTCTTCCTGCAAAATTTAAGAGCAACAGACAAGGAAGAGAGCCTTGATGCCAGGGCATACGCATACAGCCGGTGGCATGAGGAGTTCTGTGCCTTTGCCGGAATAGGCTATGCGCCGAAAGATGGTCAGGCCTTTATGGATTTCTGCAGAAGCAAGTCTCTGAACGAAGAACTGCTGTATGAACTCGGCATGTTCAAGCGTGGCGAGGACGGAAACACATACGCCATGTTCCGCCAGCGTATCATGATTCCCGTGAGAAACAGATGGGGACGCATCATTGCCTATACAGCCAGATACATCGGAGACAACAGGAAAGCTCCCAAGTATATCAACTCGGCAACAAGCATGATTTACTCCAAGGGAGAAACAGTATTCGGTATTGACCGTGCCGCCAGACTGTGTGATGCCGACTATTATATCATTGTGGAAGGTGCTCCTGATGTCCTTAGAATGCAGTCAATTGGATACGACAATACAGTAGCGTCACTTGGAACAGCATGGAGTGACAGCCAGTTCGAGCAGCTGAAGAAACATGTATCCTCACTCTGTTTCATTCCAGATTCAGATATTGCGGAAGGCAAGCCATACGGACCGGGATTTGAGGCGGTGATGACCAACGGGGCAGCAGCCATAAGAAAAGGATTCCATGTAACAGTCAGGGAACTTCCTTTTGCAGAAATACCATCCGGGACAGAAGGAGAAGTACAATATGCCAAGAATGATGCCGACAGCTATATCCGCAGCAGGGAGGATTATACTTCACTTCCGGAAAAGCATTTTATCATCTGGCTGGCACAGAAACGTTTTCTGGTAGCCGGTTCCATGGTAGAAGAAAGAAAGTGTGTTGCGGAAATCGCTGACCTGTTGCGCTATATAAAAGATCAGCTGGTGTATGACCAGTGCATAGAACAGCTGTCCAGACTGCACGGCAAGGTAAAGCTATGGCGTGATGCAGTTACCCAGGCACGTGGGGAAGCCAGGAGAAGGAACGACAAACCTGCGGCCATGAACGAGATGCAGCGTGAAGCTGAACTGCTGCGCCAGTTCGGTCTGTTCGTCAGGGAAAACTGTTACTACTCCATCTGTGAAGATGATGATGAACCGTCAAGAATCTCCAACTTCATAATGGAGCCACTGTTCCATATCGAGGATGAGATAAACGGAACCAGAATCTTCCGTATGAGGAATATGTACAATGTATGCAGGGTCATAGAACTGAAAGAGTCGGAACTCTGCTCACTGAGCAACTTCCAGCAGAAGGTAGGCTCACTGGGTAATTATGTATGGCTCGCCAAGATAGACAAGCTCAACCGTGTAAAGGAATACCTGTACTCAAAGACCGATACGGCAGAGCGTATCAGAAAGCTCGGCTGGAATGCGACTGAAGGATTCTTCGCTTTCGGTAACGGAATATTCCTTGCAGGTACATTCAATGCCGTTGATGATTTGGGTATTGTCCGTGGAATCAACGGCAAGGCCTTCTATATACCGGCCACTTCAAAAATCTATCTCAATAACCCGGAGATATTCCAGTTTGAGAGACTTATGGTGCATGAGAACCGTAACGGAATAAAGCTGCATGACTATGTAGGCAGACTAATGGAAGTGTTCGGTGAGAATGCAAGCATAGCCTTCTGCTACCTGCTTGCCACCCTCTTCCGTGACATCATATTCAGACGTACCCGTCACTTTCCCATCCTGAACCTTTTCGGTGAGAAAGGAACCGGTAAGACAACCCTGGCTACTTCCCTCCAGTCCTTCTTCCTGCACGGAGTAGATCCGCCCAATCTAGGTGTAACTTCCGTACCGGCTATGAACGACCGTGTATCACAGGCAGTCAATACACTTGCCGTGCTTGATGAATACAAGAATGACCTCGACATACGAAAAATAGCTTACTTGAAAGGGCTTTGGGGCGGTGGCGGTCAGACCAAGAAGAATACAAATACGGACGGGATGGCAGCCCAGACTATTGTCACTACAGGCGTAGCCCTTTGCGGCCAGGACAAGCCTACTCAGGATATGGCACTCTATACCCGTGTCATCTTCCTTGCCTTTTCAAAGACATCATTCAACCAGAACGAGAAAAGGGCTTATGAAGACCTTGTTTCAGTCTGCAATATGGGACTTACTCACCTCACTTTGGAGATACTGGGGCACCGGGAACTGTTTGAGAAAAACTTTCCCGAAATATACTCCATCACCAAGCGTGAGCTGGCTGCGAAACTGGAAAATGAAACTATCCATGACCGTATATTCGGGAACTGGGTTATTCCACTGGCCACTTTCAGAACATTGGAGACAGTCATTGACGTGCCTTTCAGTTATGCGGAGCTTTTTGAAACAGCAGTCAAAGGAATACGCAACCAGAATGAACTGGCTCAAGAAAGTTCAGAGATAGCGGACTTCTGGAGTATGCTTCAGGGATTCCAGACTTCAGGGAAATGTATTGAGAAGGCACATTACCGTATAAGGTATATGAAATCCTTCCGTCCGTTGTCTGTAAATGAAGACATAGAGTTCAGGGAAGCACGTCCGATTCTCTATCTGAATACGGCAGCCGTGGTATCACTGTTCAACAGCCGGAATGCAGGTTCTACTTCCAACCGCTCGAATTGGTCCACCATCATGTCGTACCTGAAATCCCATGCTTCATACCTGGGCCTGAAACAGGACAGATTCACCATACTTCTGCCCAGCGGACTTCCTGACTATACCATTGACATTGTGAATGGAGAGCAGGTTAAGAAGGTAAAAGTAAACCGTCCGAAGGCATTATGCTTTGATTATCTCCAGCTGAAGGAGACTTTCGGATTGGATCTTGAAACTGAAGTTGTAGCTGAAGTGCAGGAGGGAAATGCCTGTTGAGCAACAACATCCAATTAAACAGGAGGAATTACATTTTCGCTGATTATTATGCTGTATCAAGAGAACTATTATATTAATATACTGATTAACAAGTTATGTTATGTGTCTAAAAATATGCTTTTTAATTCATTATTATAGTGAAATTTCCGTATCTTTGTACTTATATGTACGACCTGATATGGAATTAGGTACTTTTTGTAAAACAGATAATATGATAGAAACTATAACTGTAAAAAATTTCAAGTCAATAACAGATATGACATTGTCTTTAGGTAATGTCAATGTTTTTATCGGTGCCAACGGTTCCGGTAAATCAAATATTCTTGAAGCTATAGCAATGGTTGCAGCTGAGCGTTCTGCCCAAATAGAAGTAAATTCCATGATACAGAAAGGCATTAGGATTGCGAAACCGGATTTGATGATAAGTTCATTTTATGGTCAGCCATCCAACAGCACCATTAATGTAAATATATCTGGAACTAAAGGAGAACGTATAAAATATACAGTTACCAATTTAACACCAGATGATATTTATTCTACATGGAAAGCTACTTACTCAATAGGAGAAAGACGTGAAAACATTGAAGAAGTAGTAGAAAAAACAGGTAAGCTTAGGGAATATTTGTCCAAGTATCTTATTTATTCACTGTCAATCAACGCACTTCGTGGATTAACTTCAGACAGTTTGCAATATCCTCTTGGTTTGAATGGAGAAGGTCTTGATGTGCTTCTTAACAACATACCCAAAGAAGAGATCATGCAGATAAAAGAATCAGCTAAAGACTATATATCCTGGATTGAAGATATATTCTTTGACAGTGAGGAACTATATAAGATGCAGGGATATAAATTGGGAAGAAGTAAATCCAATCTTTATTTCAGGGATAAGTTTATGCAGAAAAAGAACAATCTTTTCTCTGCAGAAAATGCCAATGAAGGCGCTTTGGAACTCTTGTTTTATCTGACACTATTTATCAGCAGGAAGACTCCTGACTTTTTTGCCATTGACAACATTGAAAATGGGTTGAATCCCCGTTTGTGCAGGTTTCTCATGAAGAAAATCTGTGAATTGGCTGTCAAGAATGGAAAGCAGGTGCTTATCACAACGCATAATCCGGCTATATTGGATGGTTTGAACCTTAATGACGGCAGTCAGCGATTATACGTTGTGACCCGTAACGATGAGGGAAAAACGCAGGCTAAACGTATCCAGACAAAAGAACAGACAGGTGAACAGCGCATGATGCTTTCAGAAATGTGGATGAAAGGACTTATTGGCGGTGTACCTTATAATTTCTGATGATATGAGATTGGGTATTATAGCAGAAGGTAAAGCTGATATAGCTGTAATAAAGGCAGTTCTGAAGGCTTTGAAGGGTATTGATGGTAGTGATGTCGTTCAATTGCGTCCCAGTGAACAGTTTGATGAGACAGATTTGAATGAAATGAATTTCAGCAATTGGAATCTGGTCTTGAAATCATGTGAGGACAATAACCTGCTCCAGTCTTTTTTTGATGTATTGGCAGATGATGCTTTGCTTGTTGTTCAGATAGATACTGCAGAACGAGGTGAAGCTGGGTATGATATAAATGAACCATTACGTACAAAAGATACAGATTGGAAAGAATATTGTGATTATCTGTATAAAGCAGTAGAATATAAAATTTCGAACATTATTCCGGAGGCTTATCGTGATAAGGTTGCATATGCAATAGCCATTGAAGAGACTGATGCATGGCTTATACCTCTATTCGATAATTCCTGTAAAGAAACTGCACAGTATGCAAATCCAAAAGAACGGTTACATTATCTTATTAGCAGGATTGACGGTAAAAAAAGAGTCAAATACATCAACACTGACAAAAAGAATCTGGACTATGACAATATATCAAAGGACATGAGAAAAGGACTTAAGACATGCCGTCAAAAAAACCGTAGTCTTGATTTGTTCTGTTTGAGTATTGAGCATAAGATTCTTTAAACAGTGGTAATGCCATATCAATAGTTTTATCGTTTTGTGATATAATTATTTTACTGGAGAGCGTGAATTAGATATGGTAAAATTTACATGAGGTATTGATTTATTATATGCAGAATATTGCATGCCTTATTATCTATATCCATAAACTGAATATTTTTATGTCAGAATTTAGAATAATACTTAGTTAAAATATATTGGACTTGTAAATAGAGATTGTATGATTAATTTGGAAATTAATGATAGATATTTCTTATCTAAAAAAGAATATCAATATTCAGGTGATTTATTCAAGTATATGTCAAATATGGATTATATTCGTGAAGCAATTCTGAATAAGACTATATACTTATCACATCCCAGTTTGTTCAACGATCCTTTTGATTGTGCATCACAAATCACCCCAGATTCAATTAAAGAAATACGTGCAATGCCAAGCCTGGTAGTTAAGTTACTATATCCTTGTTTTACGGAATATTATCATGAATTGAATGAATTAGAAAAAAAAATACAGTATCCAGAAAAGATTGAAACTACTGTAAGTAAAGTTTTCCAAGATAAAGTAAGACATATGGATATTTATACATTAATGTATCTAAATTATTGCAAAATTCAGTATTTATCAAATGGTGAACAATATCCAAAACCAATATTTGATCCTGAGATAAAAGTTTGCTGCTTTTCAAAAACTAGAAGTTCATTCCCAATGTGGGCTCATTATGCAAATAACTATAAGGGAGTTTGTTTAGAATACGATGCACGCAATGTAAGATTATCATTGGATTGTGATGTTCCAGATTATGCTTTTAACAATGTTCAGTATGTAGATAATTTTAAGACTGATAATCTAACACTTTATGATAAAGATCTACAAAAAAGCAAACAATGGGAATATGAGCAAGAAGTCCGTATTGTATGTAAAATGAAAGGTAATATTCTTAAATTTCCTTATTTAAAGAAGGTTTTTTTAGGAATGAATATGCCCCCAAAAGAAAGAATAGAAATTGCGACTTTGTGTTTTGAAAATCAGGTGGATGTATATGACGTTGAAACATGTATTGATGGACAATATAGTTTAAGTTTTTGTAAGGGAGGAGATTTGTATGCTCTTCAGGAAAAACTTGGTTTTAAAGAGGAATAAATGAGCAAGGTTTATAATATTAATAAATAATACTTTATAATGCGTTATACCTATACCTAATACGCCCAATCTTCTGAAGCAATTTCATTCTCAACTTTTCCGGAAAAGTAATCTCCACCTTGTCACCGAGAGCCAGAATTTCATCAACCAGTTCATCTGTCACAAGAAGAGTGTAATCAAATGACGTAAAAGTCCCCATATCATTCCTTTCCACCTGCGAATGGTGGAAAGGATGTTTTCTCAGATAATCGGCAAATGGACCGTAAGCCCTTAGTGTAACCTCTTCCGGTTGCTGTCCGGTCGGAGCTACAACACCAATGGAGTCCGAAAGACGTCTGGCAAGGGAAAATTTGTAGTCAGTATCAAACCTGTTTCCGCTGAGATAGATTCTTGTCAGTGCATCAAGAGGAACAGCACAGAACTCTGATCCGTTCCTGTACCCGAGCAAATACCAGCGGTTATGGAACAGTTTCAAACCTTCCGGTCTCAAACGGCCTTCCACTTCATTACCCTTGTCATTCGTGTAGAATATGTACAGTTCATGTCCATCGCTGATACACTCAGATATATCAGGCAGGTATTCAATACCACCTGACATGTCTGGCAGTACGACACGATGGAACAGGCATGGACTGCTTTTCAGAGCCACATCAATGATACGGCTGTTGAACAGCCAGTTGCGGCAGCTGTCACCGAGTATTTCATCCAGGTTCTGGATATAATATGTATAGTCCTTTCTGTTGCACGCAATAACTATATCAAAATTTTCCTCAATCATTTTCCGGTGATGATGGAATGTGCGCAGACTCAGCGGCTTTCCATTGTACAGGAAATGGTGCTTCCAAATATCACAAAGCCTTTCAAAAGTAACCTTTCTTTCCTGGTAGACCGTATGCAGCAGCCAAATGTATCGGTTGTAGATATTATTCATAAAATCACCTCTTGTAACTTGTTTAACTATCTAAATATAAGCATTATAAATGAGATATGCAAGAAAATTGCATATCTGTTTTGTACAATATTTTCACTATAATCCGGACTGGTTTTCAGTACAGATTTAGTATGTCCAAACCTTTCCTTACAGCCTCCCTGCAGGTGTAGAATGTCCCACCATAAGACTTGCCGTCATAAAAGGCTATCACGCCACATGAATGCTCCAGCATGAAGTCATTGCGCCTTAGAAGACACCCGTGAAAATAGTGTTCACTCAATACGATAACCTGGTCAGCCCTGGAAATTATATTCTGATAACGTTCCTTTTCCATTGACGGCCACCGGTAACTTTGTCTTCTGAAAGGTATAACGGCAATGAGTCGTATATCCGGATACTTTCCCTTCAGTGACAATACAGTTTCAGCGGCCATCAGGTCGAATCCCATGGCCATGCCTGAATAGAAGCAGGTTATACCCGATTTGCAGGCGACGGACACGGCTTCAACAAGCCGTGCCCTTATTTCATCCTGCCTTTCTACGGGAACAGTTCTGTGTCCCGTGAAAGCCAGTGACTTTGATTTGTCTGATAATATTCCGTTCATAGTTCTATACTTTATAATGGGTTCTTGCAAGGAAGATGCCTTCAATGACATTCGCTCCGAAACTCTCCAGTTGATTCGCATACATACCGAAGCTGATTCCGCGTGTAATTACATCATCGAAGACTATGACTGCCTTACCTCTGAACCACTCTTCATCAAACTCGATGACGCTCACCTTTCTGATTTCCTTTTCAGCTTTGCGGTTTTCATGAATAGCAAGTCTTTCTCCGCATACCCTTACATGGTCATATCCGTTTATTGCTCCTGTGAGTTCACATACCCTTTTGCAGAAGTCCATATACCGGATTTCATTCTTTCTTACCGATGATGCCGGAATAGGGGAGAATACCATCTGCGAACATCTGCTGCCGTGTTCCTCAATCATTCTTGCTGCCGTCATCTGTGCCACCGCTTCATGAGACCTTCCATCCTTGAAGTCATAAACCAACTGTCTGTCGGCGATTTCCTTCTCGCCCACATTCTGAATACGTTTGGGAAAATACTTGCAGAACCATGTCTGTGGCTTTTCCAACTGCCTTCTGATGCTTTCGTCCATCTGTACCATACGCTCTGATTTTTTTCCCTTCTGTCTGCAAGTTTTTCAGCTTGCCCGAAGGATATTTTTTGCAGTTCTCAGAAGCGCAGGCATTCAATAAGGCAAACTTCAAGGGAAGCTGAAAATACGCTCAACCCCGTTTGAGGAAGATTTTCAGCCCTGTGTTTGACGTTTGCAATGCCGGAGATACCTTTGCAAAAAAATATCTGCAGAGGCATGCTGAACAAACCTGTGGCTGTATTGGTACATTAGGATAACCATGTATCCCTTTCGCATCAGATGTTTTCAGATAATAAAATGCACCCGTTTCAGGGGTGACAGTGTTGACAGAGAGTATCTGCCAGTGTATCAGATACTTCATATAGAAATCATACGTTGACAAACGTTGACAAGTGTAGCCATATTTTTCAGTCCGCTAAAAATCTATAGCCAAACGTTGACACATTATAATACTCTATTCTTTATAAGAAAAATCAGAAAGAATATAATATACTGTATTACAGTAACTTCCCAGATAGACTTTATAACGGATTTTCATTGGATTTGCTGTCAACGCTGTCAACCGTCAAATATATGCCTTCCTGATTTTCATAAAACAGATTCGTTATCAATCGCCTTACCACAGCCGTATTGAATATGACATGTAACACATAATCCATACAAATCCCACAATCTCCAGAATAATCCCATATTTGACGTATTGACAGCTAATAATCAACTGTTTACATTTGCGGCATCCCATAAACGAAAAGATTAACCAGCATGAGAAATAATGAAAGTTGTTCCGGAAAAGACATATTCAGTAAAGGAGGCAGCACGCTACCTGGGTGTTCACCGCTGTACCATCTATGCCTATATCCGCTATCTGGAAAAGCCGCTGGCTTTCCTGAAGATACCTGATAAGGCAAAAAGGGTGTTCAGAGGAACTGACCTGATAGCCTACAAGGAAACCGGCCTGCCCAAACGTGGCCGCAAGCGTAAGAAACACCGTTAGTTCAGCCTGTTCCATGGAATGGTATCCAAAAGATTACATTTGGCATTCATAGCTGTAAGTTCAAGAGCCAGCAGCCTTGCCCTTAGCCTGACATCCTCCATGTCAGCCACGGCCTGAAGGAACTCCGAAGGTTCCATTGCTCCTGACTGAATCATCCACTCCCTTGCACATTGTTCAGGAACAGCGGCACTGACGAAAGAGAGTATTTCTTTTGCTATGCAGCCGGCTGTACCATCACCGGCTTCAATGGTAAAGCAGAACGGCACACCGCTCGAAGTCTTTCTCCTGAAATTGAGAAGCCGGATTCCATCCATGTTTTCCATAGAAACGCTCCACCCATGCCGGGCAGAGATATTAAAAATATTACGACAATTTTCCATTTACCATATAATTATAGTTTTGTTTTCATTTACCTGCTATAATAAGCAGCCGGTCTTGTCCGTGACGGATAGGACCGGCCACTTCTGTTTACTTACAGCCTATTCAAACCTTGCAAGAAATTCCTGAAGCCTGCTGTCCTGAATCTGTTTCAGCGGAACCGGCTTAAAGTCCTGCTGCTGTCTTACCTGAAGCTTGCCAAGTCCCTGAGCACTCAGGTCAAGCTCCACATCCGAAAGCTCATTGAGGGAAATATACCCGTATTCATCCTCCATGAGTCCGATTACGATACCGAATAGAATCACATCGTCATCCTCCCTGTTTCCTTCAAGGATAAACCACCTTACAGAACCAAGGGCAAAAACCGCACGGCAAACAGCCTCTTTTCCCTTGCCGTCCTGGGAATAGAGCGGATAACCCTCCAGAGCTTCCGCCAGTTGTGTTGTCATCAATCTGCACATATCAGTAAAAAATTAAAAGATTGTTTGATACTCATTCTTTTTGTTCGCATAACACTTGAATTTTTAAGTTCTGATTCTTTTCCCTCCGGTAAAGCTCATTGAGCTTCATGGCCGGGAAAAACCGTTTTATGTGCATTTGTGACTGCGGACCAAAGGGAGAAAAAGACAAGTGTGAAGTCAGAGAATGCAGACGGAATACCCAAATTTTTGAGGCATGAGAAAATTTGCGGAAGGCTGCCGTCAAGTCCTCCGACTGAAAGCGTAAGCGTCACTTGGCGTTTCTCCAGTCCGCAGTATCTTTGCACATAAGAAAGTGTTCCGGCTATGAAGCTCCAATGATTTCCTGATATTCAGTATTCAAAGATTTCTGAAGAGCATAGTATCCGTTTTCAGACAAACCACCGGTAACCGGTTGCCAATGTCAGAGCCTTTGAAGTGAAGAGTAGCGCAACCTTAAAGGCTCTGTCTTTGGCAACAGTCCTGATTTATCTGCATGATTGTATGAACCTGTCGGCTGAAACTTGCCTGGTATCGGGATACGAAGCAAGTCAGCCAGTTAGTTTCCGTAGCATAAGGCAAGTTGTTCCGGCATCGCATGAAATACGAACAGTCGGAACAGCTTGCCTGTATTTTAAAACGAGTATTCAAGGATTTAGGCCGTTCCTTCAGTGCAAGCTTTAGCCTGCATCATCGGGACGGCCTGCTTGTTTTCGTTTTCAGACGAGTCACTGATAACCAGTTGCCAATGTCAGAGCCTTTAAAGTGAAGAGTAGCGCAACCTTAAAGGCTCTGTCTTTGGTAACTGCCCTGATTTATCTGCATGATAGGATGAACCTATCGGGTGAAACTTGCCTGGTATCGGGATACGAAGCAAGTCAACCGGTAAGTTTCCGTAGCATAGGGCAAGTTGTTCCGGCTTCGCATGAAATACGAACAGTCGGAACAGCTTGCCTGTATTTTAATACGGGTATTCAAGGATATAGGCTGTTTCGGCATTGCGAGTTTTGGCTAGCATCAGCAGGATGGCTATTATAAATTAATTCTAAACTTTAAAATATATTGTTTGTCAAATAATATTCCGTATTTTTGAAAAAATAAAGAACGAAATTATGGATAAACCTTTAGATTATATTTTTATTGATACTTCTATTCTTAAGATGGAATCATATTTTAAGGAATCTGGACGTGTCACTAAATTGTTTGATTTAGCAAGTAAAGGATATGTAAAAATATTACTCCCAATTATTACAAAAAATGAATGGTTAAAACATATAAAAGAGGCTACAAATATAAAATTTGACGATGTAGAGAGAAAGATCCTATTATTTGGAAATGTAAAAGAAGCATCAAGTATTACAGAAAACCTTAGGCAATTTTCTTCAGAGTATTTAAAATTTGTAGAAGATAGTATAGCATTACAACTATCAAAAGGAAATGTAATTGAGATTGATTATGATTTTTTTATGGACACTATATCAGAAGTCTTTAATAAGTATTTTAATCAATCTAAACCTTTTGGAAGTCATGGAAAAAATAAAGAATTTCCTGATGCGTTTGTTTTAGCTTCTCTTGAAAAATATGCCTGTAAAAATTCCCTTGAACGAATTGTTGTTTTTTCGGCAGATAAAGATATGTCATTATATGAGTCTGATAAGATAGTAGTAGAAGATATAGGTAAATTTTTAGATAATCTGGTTAAAAATAGGATTCCAAGTTTAAATCAAGTAAAGCAAACAAATGATATAAATGCTTTATTTGCAAATGTAAAATCTCAAAATCCTGTTTTAAAGAACGAGTTAGAAAAAGATATTATAGAATTCCTCTCCGATACTAGTATTTATAGTCAAAGATTTGGTTATGTAGATATTAATGATGTATCTAATTTAAATATTTCATTAGATATTACGGCAAAAGATTTAGAAATAATTTCTATATCAGAAGATGAGATAGAAGCTATATGTTTTCCTGAAATAGACGGTTGTGTAAGTGTAAAGCACTTTTCAGAAGAAGAAAGTGTTTGGGACTCCGAAGACAAAACATATTTATATGAGGCTTATGTAACAACACAATTAGAAATTTCTTCTTATGTCAAAGTTACATTAAAATTCTATAGGAATGAATTCATTACAGATACAATGCATAACATTCAAATAGAAGATATAGATTATTCTTCATTAAAAGATTCTATTGATCATGACTACTATTAATGTCATTTAGTCTTATCGATCCAATTGGAATATGGATATGACTTGTTATTATTTATTGTAAAATTACGATATAGTACATATTTTGCATAAAAACAATCCAAGCTATTACAAATAGTAAATGACTTGGATTTTTTTTATTTGATTAAGTGGTTGAGCTAGTATAGAGCTACATAAAAATTATCATATTAGTTAATAGACATAAGTTATTCATCAAGTTTATTTCGTTTTTTCATAGATACATTGGGTTTTTATATGAAAAGTCTATAAATTTGCGTTGTAATTAAAATATTTTACCTGTATGGCTAATATAAATAGACTTAAAGTTGTACTTGTAGAGCAAGGTAAAACTGGCAAGTGGCTCTCTGAACAACTAGGCAAATCTAATTGCACCGTTAGTAAATGGTGTAGTAATACTGTTCAACCAGATTTAGTGACTCTTGACAAAATAGCTCGACTACTTGATGTTGATGTAAAGGATTTGCTGAATACCACAACAAAGGAATAAAATGAAAACTATAATTGAACATAACGAATTCTTGAAAACCTTCCACAAAGGAAAGAAAGTCATTGATTCTTGGAATCCGGAAAATTTTAATAATTTAGCATCTAGGATTAATGTCATTGATTTCTTCTGTTGTGCTGGTGGTATGACTCTTGGCTTTGCTGCTCTTAATGATTTTTTTCATATTTTGGGTGGAATAGATTTGAATCCGGTATCACTTAAGTCATATAAAGATAATTACGGTACTGCTACATTAAATGCAGATATAGCCAATCTCAGATATGATTCATTTGAACTCAATAATACGTTTGCCATTGATGATAAACATCCATTGTTAATCATTGGTTGTGCTCCATGCCAAGGCTTTTCTGCTCATCGTAAAAAAGATTATGGTAAACCAGAAGATGAACGTAATACTCTCATTGGCTATTTTGCGGACATTGCAGTATCTTTATCCCCGGATTTCATTGTTATGGAAAATGTTCCAGAGATATTGAATGGAAAATATAAGAGTCATTACGATGAAGCAAAGACTATATTCCAACGATATGGATATTATCTTTGTCAAAAAATATACAACGCAGCAGGTTTTGGAGTCCCTCAAGCAAGAAATCGTGCAATAATTGTTGCTTCAAAGTTCAAAGACTTTGAACTACCACAAGAAATTCTAGAAGAACAATCATACAAAACGGTTAGAGATGCGATTGGTGATTTACCACATATTGATGCCCGTAGTCAGAATCTTTTATCGGACAAATACCATCGCTGTTCCATCCATAAGCAAAGTACAATAGATGTAATAGCGCACGTCCCGCATGATGGCGGTAACCGTCCCAAAGGTATAGGTCCTAAATGTTTGGATAAGGTTAAAGGGTTTAGCGATGTATATGGTCGACTGAGATGGGATAAGCCGTCTGTTACTATTACACAGTACGCAAGAAATCCAGCAAGTGGTAGATACTCGCATCCAGAACAAGATAGAGGTTTGACTATTCGTGAAGCTGCAAGATTGCAGAGCTTTCCTGATGGTTATCTTTGGAGTGGCTCTTTAGGAGACAATTTCAAACAGATAGGCGAGGCGGTACCTCCATTGCTCTCATTAGCTATTGCGACTCAGATAGCATTATTTTATAAAAAGAAAGAAAATGAATAAACATTATAATTGTATTGATTGTTTCTGTGGTGCAGGCGGCCTTTGTCTTGGTTTGATAAAGGCTGGCTTTAATGTTATTTATAGCTTTGATATTGATTCTAAGGCAATTGCGACAATGAGAGCAAATTCTTTATATTTCAATTCGCACAAAGCTGAAGTAAGAGATATTTATGATGTTGTTCCATTAGAATTGCTATCTTCGATTGGTTTAAAACCTGGTGAATTGGATTTGCTTGCAGGTGGTCCTCCATGTCAAGGTTTTTCCGTTCAACGTAGAGGTTCCGATACGGATGATCGAAATAAACTTGTAGAGGAGTATATTTCTAAAGTTATTGCTATACGTCCTAAGATGTTTATACTTGAAAACGTACCTGGCATTGAAGGGAAGCGTGGACGTGATATTTTACATCAAGCCTTGACAAAGGTGCAGCAAACAGGTTATTTTATTCATGAACAGATTCTAGATGCACAAGATTATGGCGTTCCCCAAAGAAGACGAAGAGTTTTTATTGTTGGAGAACGTAAGGATCATGATAATCCAATTTTCGAGTATCCAAAGCCATCAGAAATAAAGGTAACTGTTAGAGATACAATAGGGATGCTACCTGAACCGCCTCTTGATGGCACAGAACATCCTATAGTTTCACTTCACAGAAGGGATCGTCTTTCTACTAAAAATCTTGAACGTATAAGATACCTAAAACCAGGACAGGGGCGTGATTTCCTTCCTCTTGATTTACTGGCAGATTGTCATAAAATTAGTTCTAATGTTATTGGACATAGAAATGTTTATGGACGTATGCCGTGGGATGATGTCGCACCTACAATTACTGCCCGTTTTGACAGTTTTACACGAGGTATGTTTGGTCATCCAGAGCAAGATCGAAGTATTTCTTTAAGGGAAGGAGCCTTACTTCAAACATTTCCTGAGGACTTTATGTTCATAGGTAACAAGATTGATATTGCAAGACAAATAGGAAATGCTGTGCCAGTAAATATGGCTATGGCTATTGGTTTACAGTTAATTAAATGCCTGGATTCATGGAACGACTAAATACAATTCTTAAATATTATATCAATAAGTTAGAGAGAGATTATAGAACAGCCATTGAAACTGGTAATGCGACACCGGAATTGTCGTTTAGACCTGCATTAGATGATTTTCTAGAACAAATATCGAAGTATATTAATCCTCAAATTGATAGAATTTTCGAACCTCGTCAGCAAGGAAAGTATGGCCGTCCTGATTGGCTTTTCAATAATAATTCCACAATGGGAATCTATGGTTATGTTGAAGCAAAAGGATTCAACCCCGACATTACACTTAATCCACGTGATTACGAGAGCCAAGTTAAGAGGTATTTGTATTTGGGAAACCCTGTCATTTTGACGGATGGAGTAGATTTCATTGTATATAATCCAAATGGGTCATCAAAGTTGACCTCAATATGCAAGAAACCTATCAATTGGGCTAATATAGAAATCAATACGGATATTTTACCGGTACTGAGAGAGTTTTTCAAAGAAGAAGGATTTAGAACAGTTAGTGAAAAGCAACTTGTATCAGAGTTGTCCAAGAGAGCGAAATACCTTTGTGAAGATATTGAAAGCATACTCAACTTGGAGGAGGATGAAGCAGAGAATGAAACTGAACGTAATACAATAATTGCGTTAAAACATCTCTGGGATATAGCATCAAAGAGTCATAATATATCACTAAAGGACAACCATACATTTGCTGGATTTGTAGCACAAATATTAGCTTTTGGTCTGTTGTATGCTCATAGATTTATCAATTCGGAAGGTATAACACCGCAAGAAAAATATCAGAAGTTGCAGGTTTTCTGGAGTTCTCCAATGTTTAAAAAACCAGTATTACGGTTGCAGCCGTTCAAAACCTTAGTAGATGCTCTTTCGGAGGAGTTGAACTCATCATTTAGCAAAATCGGTATTTGGTATGACAATACAAGGCGTCTGTTATCATGTATTCGATTATCAGACCTGCAAATATCTACACCTAATTTTCATGAGCTATACGAATCATTCCTTGCGACATATGATGGCCAAACGAGGAATGATTTTGGTGCCTGGTATACTCCAATGTGCCTAGCTGAATATGCTGCGAAATTTGTAAACAAAATCCTACCTTCTGTTTTGCCAGGAGAATTAGTAAATGGAAAAGCTTTAAAAGTAATTGATCCCTGTTGTGGAACAGGAACGTTTATAGAAGCTGTATTGAAAAATATTAAGCTATATGATGGATCACAAATCATCGGTTTTGAAATACTACCAGTTCCTTATGCTTTAGCAAATTATCGTATTTCTATGCTTGATGTTAAAGATGAGCCTGACATTGAAGTAATTCTTACTAATACTCTAAGTGACAGTACTTTCAAACATACTAAAATTGAAGATGGTGCAACAGATGTCGTATCAACATTCTTCTTAAAAGAGCAAAGAAAGGCAAAAAAACTATCAAGTCCTCCACTTACTTTAATTATTGGCAATCCACCATGTTCTGACTCTGTAACCATAAACAATGAAGGTAAAATTATTTCGAAACTTATGGAAGATTTCCGTCCGAGAGTACGCAAAGGTCGTTCTAACAAGCAAAAGCAACTTGCCAATGAAATGACAAAATTCTTGCGATGGTGTCTGTATAAGGCAGAAAAGAGTAGTCCTTCTGTGTTTGCTCTAGTGTTGCCGTCAACATTCGCACAGAATGAGTCTTTTCTAAATGCAAGAAAGTACCTTGTTGAGCATGTTAGTGAAATGTGGGTACTTGATTTTGATATTGATAATCGTGCTGGTCATAATGCAGAAAATCTTTTCAATACATTACAAGGCAGATTGCTCTTGGTTGGCACTATAAGACAACTTAATTTTACACTTCCAACCATCCATTATAAGGGTATTTATAACTTAACCAAGCGTGAAAAGAAAGAGTTTTTAGAGTCGGATATTGAATTTACTGATTGGGAATCTGTAAATATTGACAAAAAGTACATCTTTAAGCCATCTGCAAGAGTGGATGAAGAGCTATATGCTAACTTCTGGCATCTTGGCTCTGATGATGAGCCTTCTATTTTTATGCGAGATTGTTCAGGATTGAAATTGGCACCGACTCATCTGCTGGTTCATTTTTCAAAAGGCCAGCTCAAACGAAGAAGTAGGTTTATTGCTGATGAAAACAATAATTATGAACAGATTAAAGATAGATGGTATAAAGGTCAAACAAAGCCGCCTGCACAAAGTAAGTTATCACACGAAGTTAAAGTCGCACTTGCAAATAGTGATGATTGTATTGTAGAATATTCATATCGTCCATTTCTTACTGCTAGTCTTATTCTTAATAATAAGCTTATGGATGCTTTGCGTAAAACTCCTGGCGGTGGTATGCGTGAACGTCCTGAGGTACAAGCTGCATATGCTGATGAAAGGGTTTTTGGATTCGCAGTTGCTCCCGCTCCTGCTGATATATGTCCGATAATAAAGAAATTCTCATCTTTCTGTTGGAATATTCCTGATAATGATTTGGCTACACGTGGCAATGCTCATGTATTCTGTAATCGTTTCCCAAATTATAAATCAAAAAAAGGATGGTCTGCTAAGCCAGTCAATAATATCAATGACAGATTGCTTTCAGAACTATCCGCAAGATTTAATTACACAAAGGATGAATTGATTGATAAAGTTGTATTTTATACGTATGGTTCTCTCAATTCAGATTTATACATGAAAAGTTTTTCTGGAAAGCTTCACACCGTAGCTGGAGAATGGGCATCTATACCTATTACTTCTGACAAAGATTTATTCGACAGAATGGTATCAGTAGGAATGATAATGGCTAATGTAGAGAAAAAAACATTCAACATTGAAGAAACTATGATTACCAAACTATTCGGAAGCAAACTTTTGACAGACTTTCAAGAATCAGAAATACATAGTTACAATTGCACAGCAGATTCTATAGAGCTATTAGACAATAGAAAACGACCAATTCTAGTCATACCAGTAGCGGAAGAGGTGTTAAAATTTGATGTTTCAGGCTATAATGTGATACGTGAATGGCTCAAATATCATTCATATTCTTATTACCGTAAGGCTTGTGGAAAATCTGATTTACTCGATTTGTTATGTCTGATAATTAGAATATTAGAATATAATAAACAAGTCAAAGAATCTGATATAATAATGAGAGATATTCTTATTGGACAACTAGTAAAGCCTATACACAATTCAGAAGTTAAATAAAAGATTGTATTATTTTGAAAGAGATATATAAAGTTCGAAAAATTGAGATTGACCTGTATTCGAGTCCGGTACAAGAATCAGAATTGTCTATAGAATGTGAGTTTGGCATTATCATTGAAAAAGAAGGTGTACTATTCCTTGAAACACATATATTTGATAAAGAACTTTTTGATAAAATTATTGTAGAGCTAAAATCTATTAAGATTTTAGCTAGTGCAAAGATGTTATCATTTAGTAATATTGAGATAGAAACTTCGTTAATGGAAATATCATTTATTTCAACAAACGAGAACAAAGTGTCTTTTTTGTGCTATAATTATATCACCATAAAAGACGGAAATAAATATAATACACATTCTTTAGAACAGAAACATAGTCAAGATCCCTCTAGATTATTAAGAATTGACTTTTGGGGTCTTAATCTTATAATTAAATCTCAACATTCTTCAAATCTAATAGTAGGTGATGCACCATTTGAAATTACATTTTACACTGATAAAAAATCTGGTATTACGTCTGCATACTTTCCTTGCAACTATGAAGTGGCGCATAATGAACTTACAGAAGAATTATTCAACATATTCAGAGATTCTTTAATCGGTTATTTTTCCTTAATTAATGGGGCTCGTGTACAAATCACAAAAGAATATTATAACAGTTTTACCAGAATATATTCATATGATAAAATTGAAAATATAAGTTATTCATCTTATCTCTGTGGTAGTATAAGAGTTTACGATCCCGATGCATCTCTTTTTGAGTTTGATAATTACGTCAGATGGAATAATGTTCTAAATATCAACAAATTTGTGCAGCATCTTTCTACAGCACAACAGGTTTTATCTATAGTTGATAGAGCATTTATTTTGATTCTAGCTTTTGAAGGCTTATGTGAGAAATACCAGAGTTTAGTCGATAAAGAAAGAATTCCTAATCAATTAATATCAAAAGGTTCATTCCATACCATCAAAAAGGAGTTATTGAACATCTTAGAAAATCATAAAGAAATATCAACTGATGTTATGAAAAAATTATCTGATAGAATTTGTAATTTAAACAGTAATAAATCATCAACAAATAAATTCAAACTCATAATAGATGATCTTAATATAGAAATGACTGAAAAAATTAATACACTTTTTAAAAAGGTTAGAAGCACTTTGGTACATGAAGCAACATTAAATGAATATGAGGACTATCAACTTCTATCTGAACTTATTAGAGAGATAATATTGCGTCTTATCAATTCTAAATTAAAAAGATATTCCAGTTTTGTTGATAAAATGTTTAAAGGTGAATCTCCTAATTTATCATCTAATGAATATATTATTCAGAAACATATAAAAATTGAAGACTCATTGTTTGTCGAATACGACAGACGATTCAAATATTGGATAAAACAAGGGAAATAATTATATATAAAGAGAAATTGAACTAGCTAATTAAAATGCACAAAAATAAATAAAAGTCTAAATATAGTATCTGAATTTCTACAGATGACTATATTTAGACTTTTATTTATTTGGTCGTATATATAGAAATTACCGGCCTGGATTTATGAGGTTGATTTTTCGGTGTCTCCTGAATAATTCCTGACTGCATAGAGTAAAGCCATGCTTTATTCTCCTTTTGCCCTTCCACTTCAGTAGAAGACCATAACCAGCATTCACCCGGATTCAGATTAATCGGATTTCCTCCGACTTCGGTTATATACTCATTAATCTGATACCGGACAGCGAACAGATAAGAGAGTTGCCGGACAGAAGGAATATATGCAGATTGTCCATAACTCCACAAATCAAAAGTCCTGATAGCTATTGGCGACTTGACTTCATCATTATTGAACAAAGAATAGGTATTCTCATTTCCGTCCTCGTTAGTCAATGATGCAGAAGTCCCCTGGTCAATACCAAGACTGTCGGCAAAAGCCAGCGGTTCCATATCATGAATGTAAACTGCACAACCAAGGTTATCAGTTTCAGCACTACGGTTTACATGGAAAACTATGGCAACAGCTTCCTTGTCAGATTGCTTGAATTTGTCCATGGACAATATATTCCCGTCCGAACAAACCACATTGCCAACCTGAAGGGAAGATAACAGTTCGGTAACATCTTCATGTTCACAATGACAGGAAGTGAGCAACAGCCCACTCCATGTCAGAATCGGTAATAAAAATCTTTTCAGCTTCATAACAGTGGAATTTCAAATGACCTGATTACACATTGCGCTTCCTTGTCCATAATGAACCAGTATTCAGAGCGGTACGGTTGTCCGTCAGAATCAGTGGCTTCATACTCTATCTTTACCTTCCAACCGCTGAACGGCTTACGTTCCTGACTTGTTTCATCACCTACAGGTTTCAGCTCGCCGGAAATCATCAGAGAGCGGAGTGCCGTCATGGCATCCATCTGACATTTCATCTGCCCTGACATTCCGTGACATTCTATGTTCGGATTATCAAAATCCGTATCCTCCATAAACCTGCGGCTGATTTTCATCATGGCCACAGAAAGAGCCATCTTCTCCTTCATGGTAACATACTCACGGCCAAATACAGAATCCGGTTTGCTGATACCGACAATCTTTACGGATTCCGGATTGTCCACCGAAGCCATCAGTGCCTTTTTGGCCATATCCTGTGCCTTATTCCCGCTGTTGCCGGAACAGCCGGTTCCCATTCCGAGCAGAACTGCCACTGCAGGCAGTATCAGAAGTTTCTTTCCCTGTTTCATATCTTTACGATTTGAAGTTTGTCCGGAGCAAGACCGAGACGCTTGCGGTAAATGGAACCGTCCTCCCGGTACATCTCCAGTTCGGATGAAGTAATGTTCTTTTCACAAAGTTCCTTCGCCTCTTCCAGTGTCAGCTGATGGCCTCCTATATTCCTCCAGATAGCGAATGAACACGGTGCCTCCTGATTACTGTAGTTGGAACAGTTGAAAGCTCTTGTTCCAACACGTACCTCGCCGCCGCAGTGCGGACACCTGCCGATAACAGACTGCATATTGACTGCACTGTCATCAGCAAGTTCCAACACAGTCGGGAAAGTCTTTCCTTCCTTGGTGGAAAAGCCGTCCAGAAGGATACGGCGTTTCTCCAGAAATTCGGCAACCTCCCCGTCATTCATTTTCCGGTTGCCGATGATGGCATTGATGTTGAGCACACAAGAAGGATGCTCACCTGTGTTGTTTTCGCAGCGATAGCCCTTGCAGGTCTTCACCACGTTGCCGCCGCAGAACGGACAGCGTCCTATAATCTTCTTTTCTGAATCCATATTCCTGATAAATTACAATGTTTGAATTAATTGAATGAGAATCCCCGGTTCCAGTCCGCAACGATTCCTCCTATGATGTTCTTGCCGGACATCACGCTTGCCCATCCTTCCGGGTCAAGAGAGAACCAGAGGTCATTCCATGAGAGTGTACGTACCTGCCATGCCAGAATAAAGAGGTCGGTATTGACAGCCTCCAGTCTGGTCAGTACCTCGTTTGCTATGTAGTACCGCTCGGAAGAACTGAGCAGGTTTACCTTGTGTTTCTCCTTGCCTCCGTCAGAACCGCCTGTATCATAGCTTCCGGAAGTCACCAGCTGCCTCATGAACGGATAAAGCGCAGCCATCTGGGTTGCGGCATCAGCCAGCTCGTCCGAAACGATTGCAGCAATGGCCGTTCCCTTCAGGTTACTGCCGACCGATTTGAGCAGCAGATTACAGTTCTGTGGTATCTCTGTGGCCACCAGTTCCCCGGCACGCTTAATCTGATAGAGATTCTGCATGGCACCCTGTGCATTGGAAAGATATTCCAGCATCTTGTCCTCCACACTGTGTACCCTGTCGAGAGCAACCGTTACGGCAGTCTCGGCAGCAATGATTTTCTCGTGTGCCTTCTGACGTTTGTTGTAGATATTCTTCAGTGTGGAAGTCTGTGCAAAGACAGCACCCGCCAGAGTCGGGTCTGTCTGTTGTGCAAAAGTGTCCGTACCTTTCAGCAGAAAAACTGCAAGGACGGCCATTACCGTTATTCTTAACTTGATTCTGTCCATATCATTCAGATTTTACGTCCTTTATTCCTTTGTTCGCTCAGATTCTGTTCACGTTCCTCCTTGTGAGGTGAAATCACTGGCTCCATCGGCCTGTTCAGCAGACAGTCGTTCCAGTCCTTGAAAGCCTTCGGAGGAAGCCACTGTCCCATACGGTACCGGATGTTCAGCAGCCTGGCAACCTGGGCCAGTAGGGGACGCTCCATGTCAGGCTCGAATACCTTTCCCTTCGCTTCAATCCGGATGCCGCCGTCAGTTCTGCTTATCTTCATCTGAATATCTTCCTGCAGAGCCATCATGCGCAGTCCGTATATCCTCCCGGCCAGGTCGTTGTCAAAACAGTCGAAGGCACGTGCATTGGGAAAGCGTTCCATGACTCCGGTTATCTGCCTGTCAGAGAATGTGCCGCCCAGTGAAACCAGAGCCGCACTGTCCCCAATCTGTATCCGGTTCATCTGGTAGAAGGCCATAGCATCAAATGCAGATTCACAGAAAAACACGCTTCTTACATTGTCCGGACTGATACCCGAAGGAACAGCCACCCATGCCGAAGATGACGAATCCGTACCGGCAGCTTTCGACTTGTAACCACCATGTCCTCTGATTTCATACCCCCTGACTTCATTTCCCTTTCCGTCAGTATATGGGAAACCGACATTGTAACCTTCAAACTTACCGTTCTTCCTGTCCCTTATAAGGGAGATAAAAGGAGAAAGAGCCGTAACGGTTGCTTTTGACAGTCCCCTCTGGAAGAACAGTCCTGGTATTTTTCCGGTATCAACCGGCTTCACTTCATATCTGGAAGCATCAAACACTCCGGATGACTTTCCTACCGATTTAACATATTCCATGTCCTCCTTGTATTCAGGTTCAGGCATGTTGGCGAAACGTGCCATGACCTTGGCTATCTTCTGCCATTCATCCTTTCCTGATACCGTAAAGGAAGAAAGATTCTCACGGATGAGTGTCACCACATCCCCCTTGGAACCGTCACGCCGGAAAAAGGTCTGTGCCGCCTTGTCGTTGGGATGGCTGACAATCAGCGTATCCCTTTTGTTACCGCCTTCACCGAGTACCAGCTCGATGTAGCGTCCGACACCGGCCTTCCTGTCCAGACGGTATCCCAGAGCATATGCAATATCGTCAATCCCCACACGGGATTTCATTTCCCTGAAATTGACCTTGTAGTCACTCATGCTTTCCGATTTAAGATGTTATACAGAATTTCATATACCAAGTCCTGTACCGGCATTCCGGTTCCTGCCCATCATGGTAATCTCCGGTTCGTATGTCTTCCGTGCCGTCATGTTCAGGAAAGCCTCCTTGTCCTTCCAGTCCGTAAGCTGGAAGAATGTCCTGGCCGTTTCCTTTGAAACCTTCTTCAGCCCCAGCTCCACACCATCATATGACGCACGGATGGCATAGTCTCCGGAACGGGTCTTGACAATGGCCGCATTTTTGAAAGGCATCTCCTCGTCCGCACTGACAGGAGCCAGTGGGTCATTCTTTGCCAGATAAGGCTGTTCGCCGAGAGCCAGACGCTGTTTGTCCACATGGTCAAGAATCAGGTCCGAAGCCTTGTTCACGTCAGCCATGACCGATACGATAAACTTCGGTTCCTGTTTCAGTACACCAATCCACGAGTCCAGATAGGCAGCCGAGTTATCCGTTATCCTGGAATCAAATCCCATGGAATGGCTGATCATGGCAGCCGTAAGTTCCGCCACCAGCTCCTCCTTGGCATATTTCGGGTCACCGAACCTGCCGCCCATCTCCCTGTTCAGACGCTCCGGTGTCATGGTGGAGTGTGTCATTTCATGCAGCATGGTAGAATAATACTCCATTCCGCCACGGTAGGTTTCTTCCGGAGAATCACCGATATTGAACTGCGCCTTCATGGGCAGCACCACAATATCCTTTGAGGGAGAATAATAGGCACCGTTCTCACGCTTGTCGGTACGTATCGGACAAAGCCACTGCTGCGTCTCCACCATACGGTCGAGTGCGGCATGGGTGTACATACCTTCCGTATCCCGAAGTTCCGGAACCTTGAACCTGTCAAGTAGCTTCTGCATCCTCTCCGGCTGTACTTCTGCCAGATTGGTCTGTGCCACATTGTACACCGGGAATGACTTGATGAAAGGAATGACATCCATATCCTTTTTCTCTTCCTTGCTCATTGCACGGTATTCCTCCGTGCTTATCCTCTTGCCGTGACTGTCCTTTATCATCATATCCCAGTATACTACCGGGAAGGCCTTTTCACCCTTCAGGACATGAGCCTTCAGGTTATGCGCCTGTTTGAAGGTCAGATATACCGGAAGCTGGTAGTTCATGGCTGCGGTATGCATCTGAAGGAAGAAGGAATTTGAACCTGAATAGTTGCGGCCACCCACATTCTGCGGCAGTCCGGCATACCCCGATGCGCCGCCAATCCATCCCTGTTTCCATCCGGTATCCTTCATCTGCTGCATACGCTCAATCATCATTGCAGCGAAGCGGTCTATGGCCGCCTGTCCGCTGTTTCCCTGAGAATCAGTTCCAGATGCCATAGCTGTCGTCATCCATTACCTGACGGTCCATCTGCCTGATGTCCGTCTGTTCCACATAAAACTCAGCCGATTCATCCGAAGGGTCCGTACCGTGTGAACGGCACCATTCCAGATAATCATCTGCATTCTCACTGTCCATAACAAAGCGGAGGAAACCTATCTTGCCCTCCTGCAGAAGCTCCACAAGCTCCTCATGATTCATTTTAGCTGACATATAACTTGTATTTTAGTTTTCTGATTATGTTACATTTTCATCGAAGCCGATTTCTCCACCTTTGCGGTGTTGGCAGCAAGCATACCGGTTATCTCCGTATTCAGATATTTGGCTGCAATCTGTTCCCTTGTGGCCGTCTTTGTCTTGAAGAGCGAATAACCGTCATCAAAGGAGATTTCATGCCGGGAAGTCTGTCCCTTCTCTCCGAGGTCAACCGATACCTTCCATTTGTTGTCGTTCCTGTCCTTGGCCACACGCACACCCTTGGGGTCAACACCTTCAGGAAGCTGGTATTTCTCGTATGCGGATTTCAGATGCAGACGTTCCCCGAAGTTCTTCTCAATAAGCTGGTTCGGAGTGGCCACCCTATCGAAGTAGGCATTCAGGTCCTGGCGTGAAGCCACGGCAGACATGTTCGTATCCCCAACCTGAACATAGAACTTGTATTTCCCAAAGTCAGGACGCTGCTCGTCTTTCTCCTTATAGACATTGAACTTGTTTACGGTTATGGAACCGTCCGGTCCTGCAATCTCCATTGGCATACGGAAGGCTTCCTCAGATACCTTTGGCATCAGCTTTGTCGGATAGTAGCGTTCCATGAGTTGCGGTACCGTCATTTCCTTGTTCTGATAGGCAGCAAGGTCGGCTGCATCCATCTTCTGCGGCTTGAGCTGCTGTCCGTCAATTTTTGCGGTAAAGTACCAGTCGGCAGGATTGGTGGTACTCTGGTAGGCATGACCATGAGTTACCTTTTCACCGTTGGCAGTCACCATCTGCGGCTCACGAGGCTTACGTTCCTGGGCTGTCTCCGTTTTCTGTTCGTCCTTCTTTTCGGTCTTTACCTCATTATCCGTCCCGGTCTCAGCTTTGGTTTCAGCTTTGGCCTTCGACTTCTTTTCCCTTGCAGGTTTTACATCAACAGTGTTCTCCACTGTTCTGTCAGGAGCTTCCTGCGCACCCTGTTCCTTTTTCTTCTTTCCCATATCTGTATTGTTTTGAATGGTTCTGTCATTATTCTCAGCCTTGTCCTGTCCGACCTTCTTCAAAGGACTGTCCAGTGCATCACAGATTGCGACCCTGATTCCGGAACGTATCAGTCTGGGCAGATAAACGTCAAGTGCCGATTGTGGGAATGATGCAACCTTTACAGGTCTCTTGTAGTCTGGCAGAATCCTGTCTGCAATCTCGATGGCAAGTACTGCGGCAGCCTTGACTGCATCCTGCTTATAGAGTTCATAGAAACTGTTCTGTCTGAACAGCAGCATGGCATCCGGATGCTTCTTCTTCAGTTCGTTGAACTGCCGGATGATACCGTTATCATTATCTGAATTTGTCTTTTTGGCCATAGGAATCAGTATTAGAGTTTAAGGCTGTTTGCTTTTGTTTCCTTCCGGGATGGAGAGAGTGAATTGGCACGCTCCACGGACTGTCTGTCCACCACCTTCTGATACTCCCATCGGTTCTTGTCAGTCATGACAAGGCCGAGGTATTCAGGATGAATCTCGTCATAGCGGAGCTTCTGCTGTCTTTCCCATTCCTTCATGTCCCCCTTGATAAGCCTGAATCCCTGCTGCTCCTTCAGGTCAATGCCGACTGAAACCTTCTCGCCGCCCACATTCAGCTCAACAGGTTTTCCCTCCCGTACCTGCTGCTTCTGCTGCATACCCAGTTCAATGTCGTTTACCTTCTCCATGTCCTTCAGACGCTGCTCCAGCTTGATGTCTGTAACACGTCTGTGAATGACGGATTTCGTTTCCGGATCAAGCTGGAGATACTGCTGAGTCTTTTCACCGTTTACGTTGACCGCCTTCTGTATTACCTCACCTCTGGCCAGGCGTTCAGCCTCCTGCTGAGTGAGATTGAGAACCTTGTTGCGTTCCCGGTCCAGTTCGGCACGTACCGGATAAGCTATAAGAGCCGGAGCACCGTTCTTGTCTGTAGTCATCTGTAGCTTCATCGGCATGGTAATGATGCTGCCGTTCCTTGCGTTGATGGATACCTGCATGATGGGAGTCACTTCACCTGCCATCAGCTTCTCCTTCACTTCCATGGGTAAGCTGTCCGCTTTTTCACGGTCGATACCCAGTATTGCCAGTTTTTCGTATGGCAACAAATCGGACTGATTTCTGTTGTGCATTTCCATATTACTGTAATTAAGCTGTTATATTTGCGGCTCTAACCGCCTGAATGCCACAAATGTATTTACGGTAATATCCTGAAAAAGAAATGCGCAACACTATTCTGATTTCACTGCTTCTGATGCTACTGCCGGTAAGCGTATCGGCACAGTTCTATACGATAACCAGAGATTCGGAACTCCTGCCAACAGAAAGACAAAAAGAGTCTTATAACCATGCAGGAAAGGATGTTACAGAAGGGAAAAAGAATAAGATGATGGCAAAGGATACCCTGATTGTCAGGCTGGACAATAAGAAGAAATTGGAAAATAACAGCCGGAATAGTGACAGGAAAGCATCCCTGAAAAGAGAACAGCAAAAGAATGTAGATGACATTATAAAAGCAGAAAATCAACTTCCTGAACTTACTATCCCCAACCTTTATAAAGAAATTATAAGAAACGGAATCCTATATCCTAAAATCGTATTGGCCCAGGCTATACTGGAGACCGGATGGTTCCGTTCATCAGTATGCCTAAACAAGCATAATCTATTCGGGCTCACCAATCCACGTACAAGGAAATACTATGAATTCAATCATTGGACAGAAAGTGTCAGAGCTTATTATACTAAAGTTCAATACAAATATAAAGGTGGTAATTATTTGCTTTGGCTTGATGAGATTGGGTATGCAGGAGATTATAATTATATCGAAAAAGTTATTAGAATATATAGAATATTAGACTGATACATAGAAAACAATGTTAATATATATTCGAAATAGAATTCTATTCTATATTGTGTTGATAAACATATATATAATATTGTCAATAGTATTTAAAGTCTTTATTTTTGTGAAAATAATTGTAGTATGGGAAAAGGTGATATTAGAACTAGAAAAGGAAAAATTTGGAAAGGAACATACGGAGTAAGTAGAAAATCTCATTTTCGTAAAACAACATCAATACTTACAAAAGAACAAATATCAAATGACACCTTAAATAATTCAACAACTTCAATAGCAAAAAGAGGACACCTTTCAAAGCTAGTATGCTATAATTGTGGAAAAGAGTTTGGTGCGAAAGATATAACTAAGGAACATATTCCTGCAAAAAACTTATTTGAAGGATATGATGAAAAATATAAGTTAAACCGTATTACAGTCCCTGCCTGCTTAAAATGTAATGCCTATTATAGTTCAATAGATGAAGAATTTCGTAATCTTATTGGGGTAATAGCACGAAATAATGAAAATCAACAAGTAGTAGGTAAAGCTGTAAGATCAATAATAAGAAAAAAAGGAAGTTGTAAACAAAGGTTGCACTTTGATGAATCGAACAAGGTTTGTGGAGTAGAATTTGATAGAAACGTTATAGAGGAATTTCATAAAAAAAATTTCAAAGGATTATTTTATCATCAATATGGTACTGCATTATCAGATGATTATGAATTATTAGTACAGATTATTGATGAAAATACATCTGAGTCTATAATCAGAATGTATGAGTATTTAAAAAAGTCATTTACTTGGAAATTCTCTGGACATAAAGACATCTTATCATATATAATTCAGCCTATTAGAATAGATATTTCAAATCCGAACAAAGAAGATTTGATACCTTTTAAAGATGAAAAAATGTTTGGAGGAATTTTAGTTTATAATAAAGAACATTATGTAATAATAATAGCTAGAAAAAAGCAATCTCTAAAATAATAAAGCCATGAAAAACATTTTTGTAGATACGAGTTTTTTTGAAGAGAATAATTTCTTTAAAGGTAAATTAGTTACATTATATGATTATGCTAAAGAAGGTTATGTAAAATTATACACAAATGAGATTGTAATTAGGGAAGTAAAGAATAGGATAACAAAGAGGATGGATATAGCTAAAAAGCATTGTCATAATCTGTTTAATAATTCTGATTTATATATTTTAGGTAATACTTCCTATGCAGAAGCAATCAGAAATCTAAAAGATAAAAATATTTTTAGGGCTGAAGAAAATAAATTATATTCAACCTTTGATAATGTAATTAATAATATACCATTCACGATTATTCCTTATGATGAAATTGATTTTAGAAGAATAATTGATGATTACTTTAAGGAAAATCCTCCATTTAAAGAAGGAGAAAAGAAAAATGAGTTTCCAGATGCCTTTATTATTTCTTCTATAGAACAATACTGCAAAAAAAATAATATAGAGATTATTGCAATCAGTAAAGATCATGATTGGGTAAATTATACTTCTCCATATTTTAAAATAACCAAAGATATAAATCCTATATTTGAGGAAATAGCGAAAGAAATTGAAAGTGACACAATTAAGTTTGTATCTCAACTTCTAAGAAAACATGAAAATAATATTTTAAGTCAGATTAAAGCTTATATTATTGATTACGGTGATTTTACTAACACAGATTTTTTTGATTCAGAAATAACGAATATAGCTATAAGAAAATTGAGCCTAAATAAAATGGCTATTACGCACATTGATAAGCCTTATGCTGATGTCGTTTTAAGCTTGGGAATTGACCTGACTGCTGATATAACATTTCCAGATTACGATAATGCATATTGGGATAAAGAGGAACAAACATATTATTTCCTTGAAGAAATGACATTGAATCATGATTTTGATTTATCTGTAGATGTTTTAATATCAGTAGAATATAATTTAAAAGATGATTCTTTTTATGACTTAAATATTAAATCATTAAATAATGAGAAATCAATAGATTTGTCAATAAACGACGAGTCATATTAGTCATTGTCAATTCCTTAAAATTGGTGGAAAAACATTCTGTTTTTTACATTTAATTGAGAGTCGCTCAAACTTAGGCAAAGCTACTCTCAATTAGATGATTAACAAGAAGCGATGTGTCTCTAAGTTAATTTCCAATCCTCCAAATTACTTCTATGATAAGGAATTTGTAAGTAAAGTTTTAATATAAATTTTTTTCATACGCTTAATGGAGTCATCATATATAATATTCAACCCTTTTCTATCTTCAACCAGTTCATTATTTAAAAATAAAGATTTGATTCCAGAAGAATAATAGAAAAATAAATTTGTTGAAATTTGTTCCATTGGTATTTTGTTAATGTAAACTTCATCAGCTGTATCAATATATATATTCACATCTTCTATTTTTTTTATATCAAGATATAAGTTTGTAATTCTATTAATCATAATGTTAGATTTAACAAATTCGTCTACAGTTACTTGAATATCGCATGTTTCAAAATTACAAATATTAATCTTGATATATTTCCCTTTAATCATTGTAATATCTTTAAAATCATATATCAAAGAGTGTTTCATACTACATTCATAAAAAGAAACCGAGCATTCTCCTAACAAATCAACAAAGTCAAAAGAACAGGTAACAAACTTGATCTTTGATATAGTACAATACATTTTTAGGTTCTTTAGAGATAAATCTTTAAATATTAATTCTTTATCAGATATGAATGGATTATTCTCCGAAAAGAGCAAAGTAATTATTGTTTGAACAGTTACTTCTTTATGTTTGTTGTTGTTGACATAACTATAAAAAATATTCGTAATTATTGGTGCATATCTATTATCTTCTTTAGCTAATTGATAAAGTGCATAAATACCACCAATTGCTATACCTTCATTATCACTATTCAAATAACCTATAGCCTCACCGAATCTTTTATCATTACTGTTTTGAAGGGCTATCTCATTTTGCCTAACAAGTTCATTAACTTTCTTATTGTTTAAAAAAAGTCCCCATAATGCACCCAATCCACCTACTATTGTTAATATAATAGTCAAAAGTTTTCCCTTATTTTCCGCATCTGGACCATATAGATAATTGGCTGAGTTTTCAATAATACTAATGATTGTTGTCCAATTAAAAATTAGAATTGCAATAATTACTCCCAAAAGTATTATAATCGTATATTTAAATATTATCTTTTTTAATATTAATTTCAGTAACTTTCCAAGCAGACTCATAATTCATAATATTTTTATAGCAAAATTATGAAATATCTCATATATAAGTAATATGGACTTCACGAAATAATAATAACTAAGCTAAAAAGTCACATTAATCTTTAACCGTTTTTCTTATAATATTATAATTATAGAACTGTTAATACAAACACAAGATGAATAGGATAAAAAGCATAGAACCCATATTTTACTATGCTTCCTTGTATAAATCCTCTTTTCCCATTATACAGATATAGAAATATGCAAGCCATTACAGCACCAATGACTCCATAATGCATCATTAAAGTAAATGTGCAAAAAAATTGCATACCTTTACTATATGGGAAAGAGTGGCCATATCCATTAAAAATATAAAATATAACAATGATTAGAATTCCCATCCACTCATAATCAACGCCAAGCCATGAAGCGAGTCCGGCCATGCCAAGTGTCCAAAGGAATATCAGTATCAGACTACACTGTTGAAGATTTTCAAGAACCATAAGCGTGGCCACACCCAAAGCCAGTGTAAACATCACATTATGTGTCCCGTCAGCACCATTCAGCAGGTACCAGGGTATTTCACTGATTACGGCAAAGCCCAGCAGGGTAAAGAAATACCTGTACCTGCTTCTTGTATGAATAAACCCTTCCGCTATCAGGAAGGCAAACACAGGAAAAGCGATGCGCCCTACACAGCGCATCGTTTCGTATAATACGGTACCATGCTCCATCAGATAGAGAGCAATATGGTCTATCACCATGGAAATCATTGCTATGACTTTCAGAGCACTGCCGCTAAGTCCAAATGCCGGTTTTAAGGTCATATTCATAAATTACATATTTAACTGATACCGAGAAGTTCCTTTACCATATCCTCCACTTCCTGGTTCACACGCTTGAAGTTACGGTTGAGCAGGATTTCCTTCTCTTTGTCGTTTTTGAACTCATAGATTTTAGGTAGAGCCACATAGTGTTTTTCCTCGTCCTTTATCTTCTTCATGTCAAAATGCGTCTTACAGAAATACTTGGTAGTCCTGAACTCTTCCGACTGCTCGATGTCAAAATGGTCAAGCATACTGTCATCGGTAGCCGTAAAGTCACGTGCAGCCTGTCCAGCCAGCCAGCCTGTTGCCATATCCGCAATCTTGGCTGCAGGAACCAGAAAGTCCATCTTCTCAGATATTGTGGTTGATACCTTGTGGTCGTTGATGGAAATGGAGCGTGAAGTCTGCTTTGCCTTTCCGAATACATCATTCTGTGCCCACTCCAGCGTCTCCTTGTTACGTGCCGCACCCATGAAGATATTACCGCAGGTGGTGATAATCTTCTGCATACCGACCTTGCCGTAGTCAGCTTCCAGCTGTGGAAGCTCCTGGAAACCTAAAGTTACGGCAACCTTGTTGGAACGAGCCGTACCGATAAGACGGTCTATCTTGTGAAAGTACAGTGTCGGAAGCTCATCCACTATGATGCTCACCGGTATATTGCCCTTTGAGTTCACCCTTGTAATAAGACGGTTTAGTACCAGAGCATTGAGCGAGCCGATAACCTGTTCCTTTTCCGGATCATTGGCAATCACCAGATAGCTCGGATTTGCCTTGTCTGAAATCTTCAGGTCGAAATCATCCCCGGTGAATACCCAGTAGGCTTCCGGAGACACAAGACGTGCGGCATTTACACGCAGCGTACCAACCATACCTTCCAGCTGGTCATTCGCCTTGTTCTCGTATGCGCTCTTGAACGGAGCCATCAGTGAAGCAATCCTGTCATCCTGCATCAGGATATTGAATACCTGGTCGTATGGTCTCCCAAGAAATGAAAGTACATGCGGCATATCCGAAAACTCTCCAGTTACGGTATCCGGTTCCACCTCATTGCCATGCTCGTCCTCATACCAGCACCTCTGAATCAGAATCTTCCTGCCTGTTCTGTCCTTATAGCTGTATCCGTTCAGGTCCACAAACATACGGTCCTCGTCAGTCGATACATCATTGCCGTTCTCATCCACGAAGTCAAGGACCACGTTACCGTCCTTGTCTATGGCATTGAAGTCATCCCAGTTGCGTATGACAATCTCCAGCTTCTTTCCCTCCAGTGATATGAAGCGTCTGAGCTTCTTACCGTTCCTGAACCCGACCGGATGGAAGTTTACAAAGAAATAGATGATGGCAGCCAGAAAGTTTTCCGCAGAGTTGGTAAAGAAAGCTTCCGAACCGCCCTTCTTTTCTCCACCTCCCTTATTGAGTGAGGCCAGTAGAGTAGCCGCCGTTTCAGAAGCGGCAGCCAGATCCGGGATATATTTCCGCTGAATCGGATTGATGCGGTTGGAGTATTCCACATCAGTAAAGTTGATGGTACGGAATCCGCAGTTCTGAGGCAGTTTGCCTGCCTTGCGGTTCTTGCAGTACTGGTAGAAAAGCGTCTTGGCCAGTGTCGGATACTTGAAATCATATACCATCATGGCAAATCCCTTTGCTGAATGCTGCCTGATGAACGGGTCAATGATACCGAAAGACTTACCCGAACCAGGCGTACCCAGTACAATCGTACCACGGAAAGGATTGATGATATTGATCCATCCTTTGTGCATCTTCTTCTTCCAGTAGTATATCATTGGAATGTTCACCGAGTAATCGTTGCTGACCAGCGTTTCAGACTGCTGGAACGATTCGTTCTCAAAGTTGAAGCGGTCCTCACCAACCTTGTAGTTGTAATACTTGGCAATACCGTCCAGTCCCTGATGTACCAGCATGGTACCGACTACCGAACAGACTGCATACATAAGCCTGTTGGCCGGAAATCCCAGCCAGCTGAATCCGAAACTCATGCCGTGGAATACAAAACAAAGCCCTACAAGTGTCAGACCGGCTAACACAGGATAGATGACCATTGTCCTTACATTGAACTTCAGTGACTTTTCTGCTTTTGTACCGATACAGACAATACAGATGCATATAAGTTCGGCCACCTTGCATCCCGATACGGAATTGAACACCTTGAAGCGTACCAGCAGGTCGAGTACGAACTGCGTAACCCTGTTGTCTGCCGTAACTGGCAGGTTCATGATGATTTCAATAATCAGAAAGATATAGATGCAGCTCCTGAAGTAGTTGTACATCTGCTGCTGTTCCCTTGTCTCCTCAAATGCCATACGCTCTAACTGTATATGAATTTGCTAAAATGGAACTTTTATACCCAATAGCAGACCGTTACGGAATGTATCCCCATGCAGGAAGTTCACATTGTTCTTCTGGATTATTGAAAACTCCAGTCCGCTGCGGAACACATAGCTGTATTCAAATCCGGCCTCCAGCCCGAAGAAGAACTTCTTCTGTACTGCACCGAACTGAGGCCCCAGACGAAGGCGCATCATACCGTTCTTATACCGTGTCAGACGGTGCTTGTAAACCATACCGCCATCCCAGAAAAATCCTTTCCAGAAATTGTGACATACCGGCTTCTGCCAGTGATTACCGACCTCACCATATACTTCAACCGCATTTCCGTATGAAAGCGGATACTCATAACCCAAAGTGGCATTCAGCGTACTTGGAAAAAGAAATCCGGCATTGACGGAAACCTTTCCGGTCTGTGCCGATGCACCGATGAATGCAACAGAGCAAAACAGAATGAACAGAATCTTCTTCATGGCCTATCTTTTTATGGAATGATCAATATAATAGTAGGGGTAATAGTCGGCACCGTCCAGAATATCCGAGTCGAAGCCGTCCGCATTGAGAATGTCCTCATACTCGATGGTCAGTACCACTACACGTCCGCTTATCTGGTTTTCGGAAATCTCCAGACGGAGTACCTTCTCTTCAGGGAAAGTCAGCTTCGGGAGTACGAGCACGTTCCTGTAGTCTTTCTTGAACTTACGGGTGTTGTTCATGGAGAATACCGGAGTAAGCTCTATGGTCTGTGAGTTAGTGGCCTTGGTTTCCTTTTTGTCAGTAAGTTTTACCCTTATTTCCTCAATGTCGTATGCAATCCTGGTCCTGTTTTTCAGCGTATAGTCCAGAAAGAAATAGTCACCGATGGAATAGATATTGTTGATGTATGCCCTGATTCCGTTTTTATTTGATACAATCTGGTTAAACTTTCTTCTGCTTCCATAGACAGCCCAGGCATATCGTGCAATCTCAGCCATCGGCATGGAAACCTCCGGATTGATATAGGACTGTGTCTCATTGTAGGATACATTGTAGATGGTAGAAGCACAATCCGGTGATTCTGTATAGAGAATGTCATACTGGGCAATATGACGCTCACCGATAATGGTGAGTGTACCCAGCAGTTCGTTTTCGCTGTAACCTTCAGACGATATGGAATCATTCTCCAGATAAGGCTTGATGCGGACGATATTGTCTGTACACTGATTGCCTATAATTTTAGTAGTGGAAATATCCACCATTTTGATGTTCTCCGGCATGACAATGTGCGTAGTCACTTCCCAGTTGATGTATATCTTCTCGTTGGCCGACAGATGTACGGCTATGCCTGTGATAAGGCATATTATCAGAATAATTCTGGTTTTCATATTCTACTATTATATTTTGATGATGACATTAATTTATATTGAAAAACTGCACTTATCTTGCATCCTCCGAGTTTATCAGATAGACAATGGTATTGTATTTGATTTTCGCCTTGTTCTTTCTGATATTGGAAGATATGGCAGAAGTTGCAGAGTTATACATATTCTGCAGTGACTGGAGGGCAATGGCCTCCGTAGAAATACCGGTACCGTAACCGTCACTGGATTCAAAACTGATATTCTGCTGTACCGTATTGGAACCTGCATCCTTCATGAAATCACGGAAAGCCGATTCAGGAACATAGAAACCTTCCATACCGTCATTGTCAAAAACAGAAAGCTTAACCTTGATGAACCTGTCGCCGACAAGAATACTGGTTATGGAAGCCCTGACACGCTGCTGTCCGAAACCTGTCACTGTACCATAGAGGTAAGTACCCTTTTTCAGTTTTGTGCCGCTTACCGTCACATCATCCAGAAGCTTGAACCGCAGACGTGTACCTTCATGCGCCTTTGTAGTCTGGTCAATCATGGCACGTATCAGCTTGTTCTCGGCAAATTCATCCGGAGCAGTAACCGTATTGAACCTGTCGGCATTGGTGTCATCAGACTTGATTACCAGACTCGGACGGTTGCGTTCCCTTTCCTCCTGATGCACTTTAGCTATGGAATCAGCCCTGTGCTTTCTTTCCGCTTCCTCTACTTCCGGGTCTTTGATACCCAGTCCGCTTTCAATGGCCTTCTGCCGTTCATAGCTCCTCCGCTGAATCTCTTCAAGGTCACGTGCAAACTCGTCCTGTGAGGAATAGCCCATACCTCCGTAACCCGTTTCACTGTTTCCCGAAGGACCGTTTCCGTAAGCATATGCATTGATATGCTTTCTTGATTCGGCAAGGGAACGCTCCAGTTCTTCAAGTTCCCTCTGCTGTCGCTGTCTTTCAGCTTCAGCTGCATCCAGACGGTTCAGCTCTTCCTCGCTGTAGCCGTGTTCCAGTTCCTCCTTCTTCTGTTCTTCCTCCCCGATACCGCTTACGGCTGTGAAGGCATCCTCGTCACCGAAACGTCTGGACATCTCATACATCTTGTCTCCGGCTTCCTCGGCATTGGCCTGGGGAAGCTCCATGTTGATACGGTCTGTAGCTACCGTTCCGGCAGTCTCCTCACCACCGGAGAAGGTCTGCATCACAAAGTATACCAGTGCGCACAGCGGAACGAATATGACCAGCGGAAAGATATACTTGGGCTGTTTGAAATTAATCTTAATCATGGGTTATCATTGTTTTTAATGGATTTGACTATATTTTCCAGCTGCCGGTATTTGAGGATGATCCGCAAGGAATCCTCACGGCTCTTTACAGGTATGGCAATCATGGAGTCCAGTTCATGACGCAGTAACTGTCCCTTCACCGTCATGTCCGTCAATACACTGCGGTGAATGTCCTTGTTTGCCTGGATGGTACGGAATCCCTGAAACACCGGTTCCATTGCGGCTATCGAACTGACATCCGGCTCACTCTGTTTCCCGTTGCCGGAATCTATGGCTACGGTACCTACAAGTAGCAGAAGCAGCGTTCCCACTACACCTGCGAATGTCGTTTTCGGATGTTTAGCCGCACATCTGTTGGCCAGTCTGATTCTTGCGGCCAGACGGTATCTTGTTCCGATGACACCCAGTTTGGGCTGCAACCACGACCTGACAAGCAGATGCGTTTTCAGACGGCTTTCCTGTATCTTTTTTCTGAATGATTTCATAATATCAGTATATCAATAGTCCAAATCCTTGTTTTCAAGAGTCCTCCAGCCGGTAATGAGCAGACCGTGGGGATTGTTCCTTGTCCTCGGTACGGACTCGATGTAACCTGTTGTCACCATCGAGCGTCTGATGTCTCTGGTCCTGCGCTTGATAAGTTGCGTACCGTAATAGGTAAACTTCCGTTCATGTTCGTCAAACTGAATGGAGTCGCACATGATGGTGCAGACAGCCGAAGAGGAAATGATGTCCGAGTAGAAACCGTTCTCGTCCATGGCCTGTTTCTGTTTCAGTGCAGTTCCGTCAGCCATATACATTGCTTTCCCTACCGTCCATTTGATATAGTCGTTGTCGGGCGGCAGGTTGAAGAAATACTGGTGGAACAGCTGTATGTGCGCCTTGGCCTCCATGGTGAAGTTGGCTTCCAGCCGTGCACGCTCGGCAAGAAACGGAATGTCTCCGTCAAGTACATAAATCTGCTGCCTTTCCTCATTGACCAAAGAAATGCAGCACCAGACCGTAAAGGCACAGATGACGGTGCAGCCTCCGATTACCGCAAATACTGTCATCATGGCCAGTCTGGTTTTCTGTGCAAGTGATTCGATAAGCATATAATGAAAGATTTTAAGTTATTTGACCAATGACCTGACAGCTGAACCCGTTCCTTTCATGGCAGAACCGGCCATACTTCCGGCCATAGCACCTGCAGCCGAAGTGATGCCCATTGCAGCCGAACCGGCAACGGAACCCGTACCCGAGCTTACACCTCCCGGAATCAGCCATGATGCCACTTCAGGAACGAAGCGTATGATATAGGCACCCACGAGCATACCCATGGCATACATACAGTTGGAGCCTATTCCCTGCAGTCCCAGTGCGCCAATCTGTTCCCATGAGTTGACCGAGCCGTGCAGCAGATGGTCGTATGCCACCAGATCCTGCTGGAGGTTATAAAGAAGGATGAAGTCTATATAATAGATGCACATATAGGTAACGAATCCCCATAACGAGAGGGAAAGGAACTTGGACATCCACTGGCTCCAGGCCGAGTTCCATGGCGGTGCCAGCGAGAGAGCAAACATGATCGGACAGAATATCATCATGATGGCCATGAAAATCCTCTGTGCCACGAGCATCCCGTAATACGACATCTGGAAAATCAGTTCCCCGACAAAGCGTATTACATCGTTTATCCATTCACTGACCTTCGTCTCAGCCGCCACGGCAGCCCTTTGGGCGTAGTTGTTGATGGTCGAGCCCAGATTCTCCACATTATATATCAGCTTGTCCCACCAGGCAGCATCCTGACCTATTTCGGCCACCTGCTTTGCCGTGGCTATGGAATCCTGCACGGTTCTCAACCTGTCAAGATATTCACTCTGTTTCTGTGCCACCTTCAGCTCGAAGGCAGCCACTTCCTTGTTCTTTGCCTTGGCCATAGCCCATGTAGCGGACTCCAGACTCTTTCCCGGAACCTGCAGAGCCGAGCATATCCATGAAGAGGATGAAATACACAGGGAAATGCCGATGATGCGCAACAGCTTCATGACATCCATGCCACGCCTTCCGAGCATCATCATCCAGCATTCGTATGAACCGACACACAGGGCCAGGCACAGACCGAGAGCCTTTGCCATTGAAACGGCATCACCGAGAACGGCCACATTGGGAAATGTCTCCATGGCCGTCAGCAGCTTTTCCAGACTTTCGTCAATGGCCGGAAGTCCTATTGTCAGCGGAATAAACAATAAATCCATATCTTAAAATGTTATTTGTTTTTACTTGTTTTTCAATAATGCGTAGCGGCAACGGCACAAAGGTGTGCAGTCCTGTTGACCAGCTCTGCCATCCTGGATTTGGCTTCCTCGTATGCCTTCTGCCGCTTGGCGTTCTCCAGTCCATAGCCGACACCGGTTTTGTGTATATAGGCTATATCCGCACAGAGTATTTCATTCTGGCGGCTCAGCTCGTCCACCTGATAGCGGAGCTTGCCGTCACTCTTCTGCATACAATAGAGCAGTCCGTCCGTGATACAGTCCTGCATACGGTTGAACTCGTCCTTGTAGGTGGCATACATCAGGTCAACATTTCTGTCAGCCTCCCTTGCCAGTTCTTCCTTATACAGTTCCTCGATATATTTGCGCTCACTCTCCACTTTCCTGATTTTCTGCCTCTGCGTCTCTTCGGCAGTCACACGCACCGGCATGATACGTTTCACATCAGACTTTGGTTCCTTGAAACGGACACGGAATCCGGAGTTGAACCAGTCCCATTTCCAGTACATTTCCGCACCTGAGTATTTCTTATGCAGGAAAAAGTAATACCAGTCCGGAGCGAAATCCCATGGACCGTTCTCCATTGACTTCCACTGCTTCTGCTTTTCACTGTCACTGACTATGCTTTGAGCATTGGATGTAAATATGATACATGATACAGCCAGACACATGATTATTGTAAATATTCTTCTAACCTGCATATCCTTGATTCCATTTGTTGATTACACGCTCAGCTATCTCATTCTTCACATTGGAGTTCAGTATCTCCCAGATATAGTCCGGCTTCCATCCGCAGTCCGTGACAAGGAAACAGTACAGGTTGGCATTATCTATTATGTACCTTGCCCTGTCGATTGAAGCCTTCAGTGTCATTACCAGATTCAGCTTCTCATCCATTGAAGCCTTCATCAGGTTTATACCCGAAGCGGCCACGGATGCATACAGTCTGTAGCAGTGCTGTATCTCCCTTGATATTGCCACGTTGGCATCGGCATAATACCATGCCACGAAAGGCTTCTTCGATACATGGCTGAAAGTATTACCGGTAAAGTCCTTGTATTCCGTTACCAGCTGATACAGTGAGTTGGCCGTTGAAGAAATGGCACCGGCCAGCACCAGGTATGAATAGGCATTGTTCAGCCTTGTATCCAGAGTAGTCCGGACATCATTGAACTTTTCCGCACCCTTTTCAATGAGCGACTGCTCGCCATAGCTTGTGGCCACTCTTGTAAGAGCCTTGTCCTCGTCCTTCTTTATGGCCTTGTGCAGGGCAATGAGTGCTTCGATGGTCGGCAGGTCTTTGGGTATGATGAAAGCGGAAGCCTTTACAGGCAGCAACAGCATTATAATACCGGCTGATATGATACTTATATTCCTGATTCTCATGACAGACACATACATATTAAGGGTTAATAATTTGAAGCAACCAGTCCGTTCCAGTCCTGTACAAGATTCCCCACATGATTCTTCATGGTCACCACATTTGCCCATCCTTCAGGGTCAATGGCAAAGAAGAGGTCGTTTGCAGTGGCATACTGTGCCATCAGAACCATCCCTTCCACCTTATAGCGTATCCTGTTCAGGTCAGTATAGATGCTGTTGGCCAGTGTCAGCCTTTCATACCTGTCCAGCAGGTTGTAGCCGTCATCCTTTTTCTCGGCAGTGGCCTGTCCCTGCAACGGATTGGGAATCCTGGCATTGTTCACGATATTGACGAAGTTGCCGACCAGCTGCTGGGTTTCCGCTACAAGATTGCCGAGTTCGTTCAGACAGAGCAGCCTGTTTGAAAATCTGGCTTTGTTTACCGTGCTGACAAGTACCGGAACATTTCGCAGAATATCCAGAGCGCACAGGCCTATTTCCTTATAATAAAGACTTTCAGTCCCGAAACCGGATATGTTCTCCATGCTCAGCTTGTATAGTTCCTTCATGGTAGCCATGCTTACCGTATAGAGTTCCACCTTCTGTTTCTTGGCTGCAATGGTATCCACACGCTGGTTGTGCTGCTCCTCGATAAGTTTCTGTGAAGCGGTATTGGCCAGGACAATCTTCAGGCAGTTGCGGTCGAATACGATTCTCCAGGCAGCATGTGCATTAATGCAGACAAATGCAGAAAGCATTATAACCGATATGATTCTTAATACTGTTCTTACCATAGTGACATAACTTTTTGATGTTGGTTGACTTTTCTTGCAAACTCCAGATACAGAAGCCCTCCATCCGCCTTACGGTCTTCCTCAATACGGGTGATGGCCTCCTGCAGCGTACCGTACCGGGCAAGATAAATCTTCAGTGCCTCCTTTTCGGTACGTTCTGTAGTATATGCCCAGTAGCATTCAGGTGCTTCCTCCACGCCGTACACATCCGAGTGCTGTCCCCGGCAAATCCACACCTCCTTGAAGTAGCTTCTTCCCTCATGGTTGTTCAGCGCATTGATGGTGAAAATCTGCTGACGCTGTATGTCTGTGAGTCCCAGAATGGCTGCAATATCCTCATACCTGTCCTTGAACTTGGTCTGGTCAAGCAGAATCTTCACATCCGAGTTGTTGATGATGGCCTCCTTCACGATAGGGGAATCAATCACGTCATTAAGCTCCTGTGTGACCACACCGGCTATTCCGTGGAACTTCCGGACGGTCTTATACAAATATTTTATATATTCTGCCATGGTAGGTGAAGCGATTGCCTTCCATGCCTCTTCAATGATAAGAGCCTTCCGTCCCTTCTTGATACGCATCTTCTGCAGGAACACGTCCATGATAATAAGCACCACAATCGGGAATAGCACCGGATCATCCTTTATCTTGTCAATCTCGAATACAATGAAACGCTCGTCAAACAGGTTGATGTCCAGGTCGGAGTTCAGCGTCATCTCCAGCTCGCCGCCACGGTAGAACTGTTTCAGTATGGCCGCAAAGTCATGTATATTGAAACTGATTTTCTCCAGTTGTGTAATCTGCGGTATGCGCTCCAGGGCAAACTCGTAATAGGAATTGAACGATAGTTCCTGAACCTTCAGCCTGCGCTTCTGTTCCTCCATGTGGTCAATCTGCCTGTCTATCTTAATCAGCATGGAATTGTTATAAAGTTCCCTTTTATATTTTTCTATGATGGCAAGTGCACGTTCCTTTTCCGATTCTGTGGCCGCTTCATCATTGATCAGAGCAGTCAGTGAGCGGCACTGTCGGATAAGCTTCAGACGGCGTACTTCGGAAGGCAGCAGCAGGGCACGGCTTTCAGCCTTCTCCTGAACCTCTTCCGCGTTTATCTGCCTGTCGATGTCCTCCATGCTGTGCGTGAACTGTTCATAGTCATCCTCCATCTTGGCGGCTACCAGCAGTTTCTGCCTCAATGCCTCACGCTCATTGTCGCTGAACCCTTCAAAAGGATTGAAATAGGCTTCGTAATATTCCACGATGGTCTGGTTTATCAGCATGTCCTCAATCTTTGTTGGAAATGCGTTGCCCTTGAATATCAGGAATATCAGCGATTTGAGGAAGTTCTTCTTCTCACCGAAATTAAGTTCATACTCATCCTTCGTGACCTTGAACGGATTCATGGAAATGGGCTTCTCCTTCGAGTAGGCTATGTATGTACCCTTGTAATATCCGCATATGCCTTCGTAGGAATCACCCGTATCCACCATGACCACATCCGTATTCTGTTCCAGCAGCTGACGTACCACACTGTTCATGTGGAAGGACTTGCCGGAACCTGAAGGACCGATACAGAAGAAATTGGCATTGTCCGTCATCTTCTTTTTGCCTTCCTTGCCGGTAATGTCGATACAGACAGGCAGTCCCTGACGGTCTGTGTAATATGTGGTCAGCGGTGTATCCTCAGACTCCTTCAGATGCTCCTTGAAGAAAAAACACAGGGCTGCATCCGAAAGCGTCAGGAACAGGTCATAGTCCGGGTTGAAGGCATAGCCGTTACCGGGAAAACAGTCCATGAAAAGTTCCAGCTGGTTGTAGGCCGTCCTTGACGGCATGATGCCGCACTCGTACAGCTTGGTCTCCAGAAAGGAAGTTACCGGAGTAACCTTGTCAGGCGGGCAGCTTACCAGAATGTTAAAGTTGCAATATACAAGCATGGTACTGTCAACGGCCAGCCTGTCCAGCACTTCCTCAATGTCGGCCTTTGCAATACGGTTGCTCGGGTCCGGCATGGAACCGTGACGCTTTGCCTTGGCCTGTAGCTTGCGCAGCAGCTTCCTCTGTCCCGGTATCTGAATGACCTGGTTGAACACCACACAGTCCGAGTAGGGGACGCCGGTCAGGAAAGAAAGCAGGTCAGTTGCGATACCGTATCCGTTGATGTTCATCTGTGTGTACGGCTTTATCATGGAAGGCAGGTTTATCTCGTCAATGTCCACCAGCGGATAGGAACGGATAATCCGGTCACCTGTCCTGAGATATTCGTCCGAAGCCTTGAAGTTGGTCATCGAGAACGGTCCGTGCCGGAACTGGAATGCCATGAAACGGTGGCAGTACTCGCTGACTTCCTCCTTGCCGAGCTTTCTGTGCCGGATATGCTTTTCCGTCAGAATATCATCCGTCTTTGATACTTTGGAATGGAAATCGAGCCATCTCTTCGGGTCATACTGGATGAACTGGCTTCTCTGAGCCTCCTGGGTAAGGATAAGAAAAGTCCTTATCTCTGTGAACTCCCTTCCCTCGAAGTATCTGAAATAGCTTCTTGTCAGGAACTCCGCATCATCCGGCACGTCATGGTGATATGCCTGTCTGCACATAATATCCTGCTTCTGCAGTGCATATCCCTCACCGATGGTCTGAAGGATATTGGATAGCACGTCATGAAACAGCATGTACTGCTGCGCATCCGTACAGAGCTGCTGGACCGGATTGGTTATCTCAAAGATAACGGACGGCTCGCCTCTGGCCGAGAACAGCACGACATTGCCGTCCGTCTCCTCCAGCTGCGCATAGAGTCCGTCAAAAATTCTTTTCTTTTTATGTGCCATACTGTATAAAGTGATTTACTGTTCTTTTCTCAGGCTTCTGTAGATATAGATGCCTCTTGCCCTTTTCTTGTTGTGAAGTCCACCACGCTGCTTGATGTAGATGGTTATCAGTCCCACCAGTGCCATGACCATCATGGCTATGAATCCAGCAACCTTTCCCAAAGCGATTGAAAAACCGATGAAGCCTACGAATGATACGCCTATGGCTGCCGCTGCCAGAGTGAGGAAACGGCCACGTATGCCCATAAACTCCAGCGGTTTCTGCAATCCCTTGAACACAGGGTATCCTTCCTGATTCATTGTCATGCCGGGTAAGGATTACTGGAAGAACAGCGGAAGAGCTTCCGAAAGTGCGATGAATGCGATACAGCCTCCGATGGTAAGCATGATGGTCTTCTTCACGTCCTGGTCTCCGTTCTGCATCTTGAAATAGACGTTGAATGCACCGACCAGAACGATAACGGCAGCAATGGCCTTCATCAGGTTCGATACCGGAGTCTGGTAGGAACTGACTTCCTGAGTGGCCTTGGTAAAACCTGCTGCACCCTTGCTTCCTGCCATTACGTTTGATGTGGAAATAACGAGTGCAATGGCCGCCACCACACACTTCTGTCCAAAACTTGAACCGATGAAACGCTCCGTAAGATTCCGGGCATTTTTCTTTATTATCTGCATTTCTGAATAATGTTAAAGGATTTCATCGCCAAAGAAACAGATGTCACTAAAGGAACGGTATATATATCAGGCATTCTCACAGCTGAAGATAACGGCACCGAGGTCACTGGTACCGGTCTCTGCCAGCCGGTTTATTTCCTGAATGATATTCTCAACCAGAATGCCGTCAGTCATGATGGCCTCCCGGTAAACGTGTCTGGAAGATTCTGATTGGGATGCAGATTTCTCTGTACCGTCAGATTCAGTTTTTTCATTTTCAGGTTCGGGATTCTCAGTATTATTCTGTTCTGAACTTTCTTCTTTGGATTCAGGTTCATCCCGGTTTATTCTTATCGGCCTGAAGCTTCGTGCCTCTTCCGATATGTCTATGTCCTCTTCTTTATGGCTGTCCTGCTCGGCATTCTGTGCGGCCTTTGCCCTCTGGAAGTCCATGAAAATCATTGCCGCATAGTAGAATACCATTGCCACGAAGAGAAGGAATACTATCTGTCCGTACTGCATGGCTGTTGTAATATGATGTTGGAAGAAAGAGCGGAACTGTCCTGCGGAAGCGGAAGGATATGCAGTCCCAGTCTGATACCCCGGCTTTCCAGACGTTCCCTGCGTTCCGTAGTGCCGGTATAATAAATCACGTTGTGTTCCTCACTGATGATGTATCCGTTTGACTTCATGTTTGAGCGCACCCTTACCTTCGCCCTGTTTGAAATGACACGGATACCGGTTATGGGTTCCAGTCCGAAGACGATACGCCGTCTTTCCCTCTTTACCATCTGGGTACGGATACGTGAGGAAATCAGGTGTTTCTCTTCACTGCTGCGTTTCAGTCCGAGTGCAGCGGCTATGCGTCCGACACTCATCCGGGTAATGCCGAGAGCTTTTCCTATCTCAGAGAAGGAACACTCCTGAAAGTGGTTTCTTATATAGTCGGCACGCTCCATCCATCTGGATTTGGCCATTTTTACAAGTCCAAGTTCACGTGCTTTCATTTTGACGGTCGATTCGCTCAGATTGAGAACGGCAGCTGTATAGGCCGTGGTCTCTACCGGATACAGCTCGACCAAAGCGGCCAGCATCCTGTCGGTCCAGTCAGTCTTTTTCATATCCTACAGATTATAACTGTTAAACAACGATTTCTTTTCTCTTCTGTATTCTGCCAGACGTGGCAGGTATGACTTGAAGAATGCCCTTACGATGGCATTCACCAGGTCAGAACGGCATCTGCCATGTATATCGCAGTCGTCCAGTGAATCCGCAAGGTCACGGTCAAGTTTGCAGACAAGCCTTTCTGTTTTGTCCGTTCCTGAACTGTCCGATTGCAGGAATTCCATGAAGTCATCCCAGCATCCTGTATCCGAAAGGGAAACAGCAGTATCCTTTTCCTGTGCTTCATTATTATTTCCCTTTTGTTCAACCTGAGTTCCTACGGTATCTTGCGTCAATAAAAGTTCTGAATCATTGATGCCTCTTGTCAGGTCATCTATTTCCGGTATATCCTTACTCATAGTGCTATGGTTATTGAAGTTTTACTGTTTATTCTGGTTCTTTGTTCTGATTACCGCTGCTATTTTCTGAAGAACTAGTCTCAGATTGGCCGGTATTGTCATTTGATGCTTCATCAGACAGCTGTGCCTTCTTTTTCTTCTTAGGCTTGGGATTCAGATTTTCCGTCAGCTGTATGCCTTTGAGTTCTTTTTCCCTTATCGGTTGAAGTGTATCAAAGATACTCTGATAGACTTTGTCAAAGACCGGTGTAACGATAGTGGCCTGCATATCCAGTGCCGCCATGGTGCTGAACCGTTCCATGTCCGCACGTTTGGGAATCTTCGCAGTGACATATCCATAGTTGGAGAAGGTATCCCTTGCATTGTCCCAGATAAGCAGTTCGGAACGCTTGCCGATTCTTCCGTCATTCAGATTGGGAATGATGAAGAGTCTGGCTTTCATCCTTTCACCGACAGCCTTTTTCAGCCGGTCAACAAACATGAGGAAACTGGCCGTTGACGGAACGGTTACCAGGTCATAATGAAATGGAACAATAATGATATCCGAGTTGACGAACATGGGTATCAGGCCTTCCGCTTTCAGACTGCCTGGAGAATCCATAAGCACAACGTCAATTTCAGGATCGTTGTGCAGTTTCTCCATAAGGGAAGTCATCATCGCCTTGTCATTGGCTTCGTATGCCCATACCTCGTATGGCATATCCTGTTCACCGTATTTTCTGATGTCAGCCTTTCGGCACTTCATGATGGAATGCTGGAAGTCGCAGTCTATTACCACAACCCTTACACCCTTTGTCACCAGATAGTTGGCAAAGGTGACGCAGAGGGTTGTCTTTCCTACACCTCCCTTCTGATTGGCAAATGTCACTATAACAGGAGTCTGTATCATTTCAAGTATTGATTGATTTTGTGACAAATGTATCAACCAAGATTCTCAGGAAAGAAAAGAACAACAGTTTTATAACTGTCGGTTGTATAAACCAAAATATTGAAATATTATTTATTTGGATATCAAGAATCTTTTAGCCAAAAATGTTACAAATAAAGATGCTTTTATGATATATAATTATATATATGCCATAAATATAAGATAGTATAAATTCATCAATCAGAATTGCAGAATATTTTGTAACTTTGGTGTATCTACATAAAAACAATCATCCTTTAAAAGGATACTTATTGAATAATTAGGAACGGAATATCATTTTTATTGATATACCAATAATCAAATATTGAATTATTATGAAATGGATTAAGATATTTTCTGTATGGCTTTGTATTATTCCGGTGGCCATTTTAAACGGTGGTTTCCGTGAGTATTTTCTGGAGAACTATCTTTCAGAAAAAGCATCTTTATCTGTTAGCGGAATAATACTCTCTGTTCTTATTTTTTTTATCACCTCGGTACTATTGCTGCGTATAAAAGAAATTTCATATAGAGACAGTATCATAACAGGCCTGTTTTGGACTGTATTGACAATATGCTTTGAATTCTCTTTCGGACTGTCTTCAGGTTCAACATGGAATGAACTTATAGAGGCATATAACCCGCAGAGTGGAAATCTTTGGATTCTGGTCATTCTTAGTACATTGTTATCACCTATATTAACTTACAGATTAAAATGGCTATATGGCAAGTAATATTGAATTTATAGAATTTATCAGTTCCCAGCTTGAAAGCTTGGGCTATGTACGTTACCGGAAGATGTTTGGTGATTATATGATTTATCTCGATGAAAAGCCGATAATTCTGGTTTGCGACAATATAGCATATATAAAGAGACGCCCTGAACTCTCTGATTTGATGTCTGATGCTGAAAGCGGAATCCCTTATGAAGGAGCGAAGGAACATTACATCCTGGATGTAGAGCATAAGACAGTCTTACAGGAAGTAGTGAGTAGATTATGGAAATATCTGCCATATCCCTCTCAAAAGCAGTCTTCAAACACATCAAAGAAAACAGTACATCCTTTTCGCAAGCTCCCTAATGTAGGAGTACAAACAGAGCAGGATCTGTTAGCCATGGGATATACCTCAATCGACTCTCTTAAAGGAGTGAATGCAGATGATTTATATCAGAAAGAGTGTGCTTTACGGGGATGTTCTATAGACCGTTGTCAACTTTATCTATACCGTGCGCTGGAATATTATATCAACTCTGAGAATCCGGATATAGAAAAGTGTAAATGGTGGTATTGGAAGGATGATTATTTTTATCCTTCGCCATGTGGAGCAAGATGTGTAAACTGTAAGTCTTTTCCAAAAGAATGTAAAGGATGCAGAAATATTAAAGGTAAGGTGTTTTGGGCTCAGTATACAGGTGATACGGTATGTCCTATCTGGAAATGCTGCAGTGAACAGAAACGAAAAAATTGTGGAAACTGTCCGGATTTACCATGTGTCCGCTTCATGAAAGACCCTACAATATCAGATGAGGAAAATGAAGCCAATTTGAAAAAGATGATTGATAATCTTTCTGAATTTGTTAAATGACAGTTTATTTACCGATAGTATCTCCGTATATATAAAAAATGAATATGAAAGCAAAGATTCTTTCTTGATAATTTTCCATTTCATTGTATAACATTAAATTATAACCGAACATTTGATTTTATAACTAAATAAATGTTTTATGAAAACCGAAAGACTTATACTCCGTCCGTGGACAGAAGAAGATGCTGCATCTCTCTACAAATATGCACAAGATCCGAAAATAGGACCGATAGCAGGATGGCCACCACATACGTCTGTTGAAAACAGCAGGGAAGTAATAAGGGATATACTTTCTGCTCCGGAAACTTATGCCGTAGTTTTAAAAGAGACCAATGAACCTATTGGTAGTGTAGGCATCATGTTCGGTGACGGAGTACACAGTGCAGACATGCAAGAGGGGGATGCTGAAATTGGCTATTGGATTGGTGTCCCTTACTGGGGACAGGGGCTGATACCGGAAGCAGTTGAGTGTCTGCTCTTACGTTGTTTTAATGAATTGGACATCAAAAGAGTGTGGTGCGGATATTATGACGGAAATATTAAGTCCCGCAGAGTAATGGACAAATGTGGTTTCCGTTTTCATCATACGGAAGAAGGAAAGACCTCTCCTTTAGGAGATATCCGTACGGAACATTTTACTTTGCTGACTAAAGAGGATTGGGAAAAAACGGTAAGACAAATATAAAGGTGTCGCATGATAAGCACAACGATAAAATCATTTATACAGGCTGATTTAGCATCAGTCTGGCATTCAGTCACTTCTCTTTATGACTATTCATGGCGAAGTGATATAAAAGATATAGAAGTTTCAGATGAGTGTCATTTCAAGGAGATAAGTTACGAAGGCTATGTAACCTGTTTTACTATTACCGTGTTAAAGCCTTTCTTGAAATATTCATTCCTAATGGATAATGAGAACTTTTCCGGGGAGTGGACAGGACATTTCAGGCAAGCAGGGAATGGGACAGAAATAATTTTTACAGAGTCAATAAAACTGAAAAAATGGTGGTTATATCCTTTTGCATGGTTTTATTTGAGAATACAGCAGAAACGGTATATAGCAGACCTGAAAAGAAAATGTGAATAAGCATGAACGAATCAACAAATTATATAATACGCCCCTTGCAAGCTGATGAGACCCATTTGCTAAGAGATTTTCTTTACGAAGCTATCTATATTCCTGAAGGTGTAGAGCCGCCATCGAAGGATGTTATTGAATTGCCGGAATTGAAAGTTTATATTGAAAATTTCGGTAAGAAAAAAGATGATTATTGTCTGGTTGCCGAAACTGATGGTAAGGTTGTAGGAGCTGCATGGGTACGCATCATGAATGATTACGGCCATGTAGATGATGAAACTCCTTCTCTTTCCATATCCTTGTACAAGGAATACAGGAACAAAGGTATTGGTAGCCGTTTAATGCAGGAGATAATTAAATTGCTTGTCAGTAAAGGCTATAAACATGTTTCGCTCTCTGTACAGAAGGCAAATTATGCAGTCAATATGTACCTTAAACTTGGGTTTAAAACAATAAAAGAGACAGACGAGGAATTTATTATGGTAAAGGAACTTAATGAGGAAAAGAGCAATTTCCAACGTTTCCTGTCAGGAGAATATTGTAACCGGTTGGATAAAGAAGTCTTGGACATGATTATGAAAACAAAGGGGTTTCTGTCAATAATCAATGACGTAAAGACTCCCGCTGAAGAAAGGAATGAGATTCTATTTCAGATGCTTGGTAAAATCGGGAAATATTCTACCATCGGTAACAACTTTGCTTGCCAATGCGGAAAACATATTTTCATCGGTGAAAAGACCATCATCAATGATAATTGCACATTGATGGATGAAAATCATATACACATTGGCAATAGAGTATTGATAGCTCCCAATGTACAATTCTACACGGCAACCCATCCTGTTGATTTTAATGAACGTTTCGTTGAAGACTGGGATGAAAACTCAGGAGAACTGTTTTTCAGAACAAGAGCTTTACCGATAACCGTTGAAGATAATGTTTGGATTGGAGGAGGATGCATCATACTTGCAGGTGTTACAATAGGTAACGGAAGTGTTATAGGTGCAGGCAGTGTGGTTACAAAATCAATACCGGCAAATTGTATAGCTGTAGGTAACCCGTGTAAAGTTATAAAATGGTTGACCCCCAACTATAAAATTCGTGCTCTCGAAGAAAAAGATATTCCGGAAATGCAGGAATTATTTCGTTCTACGGTATTGAATGTAAATATCAAAGATTATACCTATGAAGAGGTAGAGGACTGGGCGTCATGTGGTGATAATCCTGCACGATGGAAAGAGCTAATATCATTTAATTACTATATTGGAGCTTTCGATAAACAGAATCGTCTGGTCGGATTTTCATCAATGAATAAGGACGGTTATTTACATTCAATGTTTGTACATAAAGATTGTCAATGCAAAGGAATTGCAACACAGCTTCTTTCTGCAGTTGAGAAAATAGCAAAGGAATATGGAGTCAAAGAAATTAAATCAGAAGTCAGTTTTACTGCAAGGGCTTTTTTTGAAAAACATGGATATCAGGTTGAAAGGATACAGAAGCGTAAAGCAAATAAATTAGAGTTGACAAATTTTGTTATGTACAAAACCATAATACGACGTTTATAATTAAAATATTTATCTGAGTTTACATATATACAAATAATATGATGGAGAAAGTGATTCAATTCCTAAAATCTAATGTTATCGGTAAGGTCTTATTCACAGACGACGTTGTGTACAAACTTGATAATGGAAATCTGGAAGGCATATATAATGACCAAATGGTATTTTCCAATTTAGTAAGAACTGAGAATGGCCTTAAATTTAATATGACAACAGTAACTCACGAACTGGTTTATAATTTAGACGAAAATGGAGTGAGAACTACTATAGAAAAAGATTTTACAGGTACAAGTGTATTTTGCTACGAACTGGCTATGCGTAAAAGTACAAATAAATTGACAGGTTATATGCATTGTGTCTCTACAACAGTTCAAGGTCAAACAATGGAAGCTGTAGTATGTGGAATATATAATGTTGATTTAAATGAGCAGGAACTCAGCTGGAAAGAAAATCAGTTATTGTATAGGGATAACCCTGTGGAAGGAGATAAATACAAACCTGTAGCTTTCGATTCTAAAGTCCGCCTGTATATTGACAAAGGTAAAGTCATATTCGAATATTTGCCTACACTTTGGGATGTCAATCCGGATACATTAGAAAAAAGATTATCTAAAGATGATTATCCTCCTTATATATCAAAAGAAAGATGAATTACAGTTTTAAGGACAAGGAGAATCGGGTACATATCAGAAAAAAGAGATTTATATAATACCAATAAATTGAGCCGGTATTATATAAATCTCGAATATTTTATGCAGAAGGAACTTAGCCTTTTTCTATTAATAATATGAAGATATTAAAGAAACACTAATTGTTATTTTATTATTTGCATCATTTTTATAAATCCATCTTTATTGAAACGGTAGAACATTTCAATCTGTTCCGGTGTGTCATTTTCCAGCAGAAGCAGCAGTTCTTTTGTAAATTCCAGTTCCCCTGTTCCATTGGCAGTTACGATACGTTTATCGCTTACAGCCTGTTCGTTAATATATCCTGCTTGGTTAGTATAATTGTTTCCTCCCCACAGTTTCAATTGTTCTAATCCATTTCCCGTGTGTTTGACATTGTTCAGGAAACCATGTTTAGCCAGAAAAGAAGCAGCATTGCATATTGCGCCGACAATAATTCCTTTTTCAATGGCCTTTCTGACGATAGGAATTACCTTATCTGATGTTTTATCGTCCAACCAACCGTAGCCACCTATTAGTATAAGTGCAGCATATTCTTCAGGCATTGTATCAAAAGAATAATCCGGTATGGTTTGGAAACCACCACATGAACGGATTGGTGTTAATGTTGGAGTTACAACCTTGTTAATATATTTAGGATTTTTTCTTATTCCATTTTCATCACAATTGATAGCTGAAGCAAGAAATACCGATTCATGATCTGCATAGTTATCAAGTAATAAATATAAAATTTCGTTCTTCATTTTTAATTTATGATTATTAATTACAACTTTTCGTGATCGAATTCTCCATTAATCCAGAATGTAGCTTCTTTGCCAACAAAATGTAATAATACAAAATTAGGATCTGTAGGACCACCAGGAAAATAATTGACGAGCCAGTCTTGCCACATTTCTTTTCGTATATTGTCATCGGATATAATCTCAACTGTTCCTCTCAATCCTACGCTGTCACCATAATTTGAATAACAAAGTCCGGCTTTGTTGTTCAGTTTGAAATCTGTAACCTTCACTGAATTGGCAGCTGTTGCCAACCATACTTCATTACATCCTTTAGAACTGATTTTAGACATTGGAACCGGGCGGGGAAATCCTTCTGCATCAATTGAGACAATCGTAATGTCCTTGCATTGTGCAAGCAAGCCGGTTGCCTTTTCCAAAAGTGTTCTATTGTCCTTTTCTTTCCATCGTTTAAGATTAGGGAACAATTGTCTCATCTGTTCCTTGGCCTGCTCAGGAGTAAGATTCCAGCCTGTATCCTTGTTTATCTGCTCCGTAAATTGAGCACAGAATTCAATCATCTGGTTCATGGTAAAATCTTGTGTGAATTGCCCTTTTTGATAACAATACATACAATAATCATCATTCAGACTTCCATCCGAATTTGTGCCTTTATTTGTATCAGTAAGAGGCATACCACAACTTTGGCAAAATTGTTGTTCCATAATACTTTCTGTTAAAGATTAAATTATGATTTCAAAAATACGGAAATATCATCAATATTCATTGGAGATGTTCAAAAATATATTCAGATAATCCCCCAATACTGTGGAATACTTTACCGGGATTATATTTTTCCAATTCCTCTTTGACAGAATTATCCACATTCCATGCTGCTGATAAGCATATCACATTCACTATCTTACATTGCATTATATCAGAAACAGTATCTCCGACATAAATGATTTCTGCAGGGGAAAGATGGTAAATATTCAACAATTCATTCAAAGCTTCATGTTTGGTATTCCGTTCTGCATTACCTGTTATGATTCTGTCGAAATCAGAATTCATCCCCAATTGCTGCAATGTAATCTCACAACTCTTTGCACCTTTACCTGTGACAAGTGCCGCAATCAGGTTGTTTTGTCTTAATTGAATAATCAGTTCACGCATGCCTGGAAATGGCTTTGGACACATAAAACGATGCAGTTTCATGTAAATAGGATAGAAATCTTGTAGTGCCAATCTCCAATATTCATCTTTAACCACTTTCCTTATCATACCTTCTTCGTTCAGACCGAAAGTTTTTATGATATCATCTTCTGATAGAGTCTGTGACATATATGGTTGTACGGCCATTCTGAAAGCTTTTATGCATAGCGGAATCGTATCTGCAATGGTACCGTCCAAATCGAAGGCTACCAACTTAATCCTATTCATTAGGTACATTGATTTTACGGATGATTTTACAAGGATTACCCGCAGCCAGACAATCAGCTGGGATAGATTTTGTAACGACACTACCAGCACCAATGACACTTCCTTTGCCTATGGTGACACCTGGTAAAATGATGACTCCAC
>ENA-UONW01000514-UONW01000514.1-human-gut-metagenome-genome-assembly--contig:-CS52-NODE-514-length-57076-cov-25.699795_pt1 | contig 57076 bp, 46 predicted proteins | sample MGYA00242463_ERZ724010 | MGnify/ENA metagenome assembly ERZ724010 | reverse complement strand
TACTACAAGCACAACGCCTGCCCCAGCTGCGGTGCCTGCTCCTTTATGGGCACTGCTTCCACCATGCAGATCATGGCCGAGGCACTGGGTCTGATGCTGCCGGGCACCGCTCTGATGCCCGCCACCGCCCCGGAGCTGAAGCAGGCCGCCTACGATGCCGGCAAGCAGCTGATGGAACTGGTGAAGAAGGGCATCACCGCCAAGGACATCGTGACCAAGAAGAGCTTTGAAAACGCCATCATGGTCCACGCCGCCATTTCCGGCTCCACCAACGCCACCATGCACCTGCCCGCCATCGCCCACGAGTTCGGCATCGAGATCGACGCCGACACCTTTGACCGGATGCACCGCGGCGCACACTACCTGCTGAACATCCGTCCCTCCGGCGACTGGCCCGCACAGTACTTCTACTATGCAGGCGGCGTGCCCCGCGTGATGGAGGAGATCAAGTCCATGCTGCATCTGGACGTGATGACCGTCACCGGCAAGACGCTGGGCGAGAATCTGGAGGAGCTGAAGAAGAACGGCTTCTACCAGCACTGCGATGCCATTCTGGCCGAAAAGACCGCCGGTTTTGCCCGTCCAGTCAGCCGCGAGGACATCATCCACAGCTTCGATAACGCCAAGGGCACCGACGGCAGCATCGCCATCCTGAAGGGCAATCTGGCCCCGGAAGGCTGTGTCATCAAACACACCGCCTGCCCCAAGAATATGTTTGAGGCCACCCTGCGCGCCAAGCCCTACGACAGCGAGGAAGAGTGCATCGCTGCTGTGCTGCACGGCGATGTAAAGCCCGGCGATGCCATCTTCATCCGGTACGAAGGCCCCCGCGGCAGCGGTATGCCCGAGATGTTCTACACCGGCGAAGCCATCTGCGCCGACCCGAAGCTGGCTTCCAGCGTGGCCCTCATCACCGACGGCCGCTTCTCCGGCGCAAGCCGCGGCCCGGTCATCGGCCATGTCAGCCCGGAGGCTGCGGTGGGCGGCCCCATCGCACTGGTGGAGCCGGACGACCTCATCCAGATCGACGTACATAACCGCAAGCTGGCCATCGTGGGCGTGAAGGGTGAGCCCAAGACTCCCGAAGAGATGGACGCCATCCTGGCCGAGCGCCGCGCCAACTGGAAGCCCAAGGCTCCCAAGTACACCAAGGGTCTGCTGAAGCTCTACTCTCAGCACGCCGTCAGCCCCATGAAGGGCGCATACATGGAGTAATTTGCTCCACGCAAACAACAAAAAGTAAACTGCCTGGGCGTTTTCCCGGACGGCTTGGATAAGTGCAATCAAAAATCGAAAAACGGAGGAAATTTCTATGACAGCAGTTGCGACTCCCGATGCGGCACGACTGGTTTTTGCTGCCGTGGCAGGCCTGATCCTATTGCTCATCCTTATCATCAAGTTCAAGGTCCACGCGATGATCTCCATCCTGATCGGTGCTGTCGGCATCGGCCTGATGGCCGGTATGCCCCTGTCCGACATCATCGGCTCGGTCAACGAGGGCATTGGCAACACCTTAAAGGGCATCGCCCTTCTGGTGGGCCTCGGCTCCATGTTCGGTGCCATTCTGGAGGAATCCGGCGGCGCGCAGACGCTGGCCGTGACCATGGTGCGGAAGTTCGGTGACGAAAAAGCCGCATGGGCACTGGGCATCACCGGCCTTGTGGTGGCCATGCCGGTCTTCTTCGATGCCGGCCTCATCATCCTCATCCCGCTGGCCTTCTCTCTGGCAAAGCGCACCAAGCGCTCCGTTCTGTACTACGTCATCCCCCTGCTGGCCGGTCTGGCTGTCGGCCATGCATTCATTCCTCCCACGCCGGGTCCTGTGCTGGTGGCCTCCATACTGGGCGTTGACCTCGGCTGGGTCATCCTCATCGGCATCTTCTGCGGCATCTTTGCTATGATCGCCGCCGGTCCCATCTGGGGTTCTATCTGCGGCAAAAAATACATGATCGAAGTCCCCGAGCATGTTGCTCAGCAGGAGGACATCGACGAGAGCAAGCTGCCCCGCTTCGGCACCATCGTGGGCATCATCCTGATCCCTCTGGTGCTCATCATCGCAAACTCTGTGGCTAAGGTCGTGCCTGCTCTGGCTGGCATCCAGCCGGTCCTGGCCTTCCTCGGCGAGCCGTTCATGGCTCTTCTGCTGGCTACCATCGCTGCCATGTATCTGCTGGGTACCCGCCACGGCTATAACAATGCACAGCTGGAAAAGATCATGACCAAGTCTCTGGAGCCTACCGGCATGATCCTGCTGGTCACTGCCTGCGGCGGCGTGCTGCGCTACATGCTGCAGAACTCCGGTCTGGGCGATGTCATCGGCAACGCTGTGGCAAACGCCAGCCTGCCGCTGGTTCTGGTGGCCTTCATCGTGGCCGCTCTGGTCCGCATCTCCGTGGGTTCTTCCACGGTGGCAATGACCATGGCTGCGGGCATCATCTCTGCAATGCCCGGCATCAGCGAGCTCAGCCCCCTCTACCTCGCCTGTGTCACCGCTGCCATCGCAGGCGGCTCCACCGTCTGTTCTCACTTCAACGACTCCGGTTTCTGGCTGGTCAAGAGCCTTGTCGGTATGGATGAAAAGACTACCCTCAAGACCTGGACCATCATGGAAACGCTGGTCGGCGGCGTAGGTTTCCTCGTCGCACTGATCATCTCCTTCTTTGCCTGACCGTTATCCGGATACTGCACACCAGATAACTGTTTGGATGTTCTCCTAATCATTTACCTCCTTAAAAATGCAGCCGCCCTGGTTTATGCTTTGCCTGGAGCGGCTGCATTTTTTGCAGAGAAACACAAGGCCCCGGAGGCTTCACACGTCCTCCGGGGCCTTGTATTCATATTCTTACAGCCCGAACAGGGCCAGCAGGCGGTGCCACAGGCGGAGGAAGAAATTGCCCTCCGAGGCAGTGTCTGCCGCCGTCTCCACCGGAGCCGTTTCGGCGGGCGTCTCGGCGGTCTTGTAGAGGAACTTCACCCGGCTGGACGCACCCTCGGGTACACCGGCAAAGCTGGTGTAGTCGGCGAGGCGGCTGGTCATCTCTTCCACCACGGTCTGCAGGGCGTGGAGCTGGTCGGCGTCCAGCGCACCGGTGAGCTGAGAAATGCCCTCCTCATTGAACTGCACGAGGCCGCCGCTGAGCTGGTCGGTGCCGTTCTGGAGCTGGAGCACACCGTCATACAGGGCGGATGCGCCGCTGGCCAGCTGAGCGCTTCCGGCCTTGGCGGTGTGTGCGCCGTCAGCGGCTGCGGCCACGCCGTCGGCGTACTGGCCGACGCTGGACACGAAGAACTGTATCTGGCCCAGATTTTCTTTCAGGGCGCGGACGCTGGCCATATCCTCGCTGTTGGCGGTCTGATAGACCAGCTCGTCGTGGATCTTCTGCTGGGCGTCGCTGTCGGTGAGCTTTTTCAGCCAGCCCATGATGAAATCGGGCGAAAAGCTCTGCATCAGGCGCAGGGCGGCCTCAAGGTCGTGGTCGGTCCTGGTGGCCGCGAGGTAGAGCGCGATGTCCAGCTGGCTGGCCTTGAACTGCGGAGCCTGCTCCCAGATGGTGCGCACCATCTTTTTGCGGCCTGCCGCCAGCGTCTTGTCGCCCAGCGAGAGGATGTCGTCAATGACGGCTTCATACGTATCCCACGTCATGGGGGTGTCGATGAGGCCGTTCTCCATGAGGGTCTGGTTGGCGGAGTCCAGCACGCCGTCGGCCACCTGCTGTGCGCCGGAAGTCAGGGCGGCGTTGTTGGACGTCAGGGTGTCCAGCCCTTCCGTCAGCTGTCCGAGGCCGCTGTCCAGCTGGTTGACCCCATCCAGCAGAGCCAGCGAACCGGCGGCAAGCTGTGCCGCACCCACTTTCAGCTGCGACGCACCGTCCAGCAGCTGGTTCATGGCATCATTCAGCGCCGCGATGCCGTCGGTCAAATCGTTGAGGCTGTCGAGGTCGAAGACCTCATCCCCCTGCCCCAGTGCCTCGGCGCTCGCCGCGCAGGCCAGCAGGATTTGAGGTGCCGTCAGCGACTCCACGTCGGCCTCCACGGTCACGCTGTCCTGTAAGTACTCGGCGACGCCGTTCACCTGTTCGGGAAGCAGGCCGTCGAGGGAATCTTTCACGCCCGGCAGGGTGACGAAGGCCGCGACGCTGCTCTTGGCCGCACTTTCCAGCAGGCCGTTTACAGCGTTGACATTGCTGGCGTCATCGCCCAGCACGACGCCCACCGCCGTGACCAGCGGGGTGACGATGGTGCGCTCTTTGCCGTTCACAGTCACCTTGCCGGTCTCATGGTTGGTCAGGTCGATGGTGAGCACGAGGTGGCCGCTCTGGCCCAGAAGCTCGCTGAGCGGGGCGGTCTTGCCGTCCAGCGTGTAGGTCACTTTGGCAGAGATGGGCAGCTGACGGTCCGTGTCGCCCTTGTAATAAACATCGGTGTCGTCGGTGTTCCAGACCAGCGTATCGCCGTTCCGGGTGTACTCGGCGAAGCTCTCGGTGTTCACGATGTTTTTCAGGGTGGACCTGTCCCCCACACCGGCGAGGCCGTCGGCATTGTAAAGATGCTCGCTGACGGTGGTCTTGGTGACAGAGCCGTCCGCTGCCATGACGGCATACACCGTCTCATCCTTCGAGAAGGGCGCCTTGGTCGCCGCAAAGGCGGGCTGACAGAGGCTGACCGTCAGGGTCAGGGCAAGCGCCGCAGAGCCAGCGCGGCGCAGAAAATTCTGAGTTTTTCTCATAGCATTCACTCCTTTGCAGCGTTGGGGGCGTTGAGCCAGTGGTAGGTGGTGCGGCAGATGAGGCCGTCCAGCAGCATCAGGCCGGCGGGCAGCACCAGCAGGATAACCACCATACTGATGAGCGCACCGCGGGAGATGAGCATACAGATACTTTCCAGCAGTTCCACCTTGCTGATGGCCGCGACGCCGAAAGTGGCCGCGAAGAAGGTCAGGCCGCTTGTCAGGATGCTCTGGCTGCAGTGCTCGAGGGCCTGCTGTGCCGCCGCCTTGGGCGAGCGGAGGGCCAGCCGCTCTTCGCGGTAGCGGGTGGTCATGAGGATGGAGTAGTCCACCGTCGCGCCCAGCTGGATGGTGCCGATGACGATGCTGGCGATGAAGGGCAGCGAGTCGTCGATAAAGTACGGGATGCCCATGTTGATGGCAATGGCCGCTTCGATGCTGGCCACCAGCAGCACCGGCACCGACAGGCTGCGGAAGGACAGCGCGATGATGACCAGCACCGCCGCGATGGACCAGATGTTGACATTTTTGAAGTCCTCGTCGGCGATCTCCACGAGGTCTTTCATCATGGCACCCTCGCCGGTGACGAGGCCCTCGGGGTCTGCCTCCTTGACGAGGCGGACCAGCTCGTCCACCTGCGCGTTCAGCGCGTCGCTGCCCGACTTATAACGGCCATTGGCGAGGATGAGCTTGTAACCGCCGTTCTGGACGATGTTCATCAGCTCGTCGGGCAGAAGTTCCGTCTCAAAGCCCGGGCCGGTGATGGAGTCGAGGCTCACCACCTGGGTGATGCCGTCCACCTCCTTTATCTCATCGCAGAGGGTGGACACCTGGGAAGCGGTCAGCTCCTCCCGGACGAGGATGAAGTGGTTGGTCATCATGCCGAAGTCTTCGCCCAGCTTGTTCGTACCCACGATGCCGGGCATATCCTGCGGAAGAGCGGCAAAAATGTTGTAGTAAATATCGGTCTTGCTCTGGGCCAGCCCGAAGGGGATCATCAGCAGGACGAACACCACCACGACGGGCATCGGGTGCTTCGAGACAAAATGGCTCAGGTTGGTGAGCTTGGGCATAAAGGTGCGGTGGCGGTATTTTTCCACCCACTTATCGAAGAAGAGAATGAGCGAGGGCAGGATGACGATGGTGCAGATGACGCCCAGCGCCACGCCCTTTGCCATGACGATGCCGAGGTCTGCGCCCAGCGTCAGCTGCATGGCACAGAGGGCCAGAAAGCCCGCGATGGTCGTCAGACTGGACGCCGTGATGGAGCTCATGGTCTTACAGATGGCGTTCTCCATGGCCTCTTCGTTGGAGGCACAGAGCTTCTTTTCCTCGTCGTAGCGGTGGAGCAGGAAGATGGAGAAGTCCATCGTCACGCCCAGCTGTAAGACCGCCGCCAGCGACGCGGTGATAAAGCAGACCTGACCGAGGAAAATATTCGTGCCAAAGTTATAGACCAGCGGGAAGAGCAGCCCCAGCATGAACAAAAACGGCGTGAGCCAGCTTTCCAGCGAGAGGAACAGCACCAGCAGACAGCCGCCCACGGCGCAGAGCACATACCAGGGCATCTCGCCCATGACCAGCTCTTTGGTGTCGCTCAGGATGACGCTGATGCCGCCGAAGAAGCAGTCCTTCCGGAGTATCTTCTTGATTTGGGCCACGGCCTGCATCGTCTCTTCGCTGACGCTGGAGCCGCCCAGCTGGACGATGAGGATGGTGGAGTCGTTCTTGCCGAACATAAACTGCTGGACATCCGCCGGCAGCATCTCCGTCGGCACCGCCGGATCCAGCACGTCACTGAGCCAGAAGGTGTTCAGCACGTCCGGCACCTCGTCGATCTCGGCCTTCATGGCCAGCAGCTCGTTGGTGGGCATCCCCTCCACGGTTATCATGTTGGTGGACGCCAGATGGTAATCCGTTTCCAGCAGCAGCTGACCCACGCGGGAGTCCAGCTCCTGAGGCAGGTAAGAAAGGATGTCATAGTTGATGGGCGTGGCGATGGCTCCCACTGCCGCCGGGATGAGCAGCAGGACCGCCGCGATGAGGATGAGCCTGCGCATCTTCACGATGGCCCTCGCTAATTTTTTCATTCATTTCCTCCCATTTTATCGTTCCGAAGAAAAACAACTTTTCTCGTTTTTCCGACACACATTATTATAGTACACTCACCCGGGGTGTCAAGAGACAGCTCTGCCGACGTTCTGCCTCCCCCTTTGCAAAACAAAAAGCGGGGCGCACAGGTGGTCAAGTCTGTGTGTCCCGCATTTTGTTCTTTTTTGCACAGAGCGCCGTACCAGAGCGCCCCGCGCTGCGCGCAGGGAAAGCGGAGCAAACCATAAGCCGCTTTCTCTTTTTAATAAATAGGAGAATGGAATGGAGGAACCGAATCGCCTCAAAGAGAGTTGCAGGCATCCCTTTGCAGTGAATCGGAGGAGCTTTGGTTAGGTTTAACTAACCTCGCCGTGACAACAGGATACCATAGTTTGTCATGACTGTCAAGCCTGTTTTTCAAATTTTCAAAAAATTTTTCTCCGGCGGCCTCCATGAGCATTTTTCATAACAAAAACAGCCATCTCTTGTAGAAAATCCACAGGTTCCCTCTTGCTTTTTCTGAGAATCACTGTTATTATATTGTCAGGCCGTTGCAGTCGGACTCGATTGCCTGTCTACAGCGGCTCATAAACAGCGCAGGGGTTGCCATCCAAATACCTCTGCGCCCTGTACCACCCTGTCTTTCAGAAACCGCAATCGGCGGCTTTTTTAAGGCGAAACAGTTAGACTGCTCTAACTAATTATTGCAAAACAGATTGGTCGGAGCGTCAGGAACGGAGCAAGGAGGTTCCAATGATCGATTTTGAACAGTGGGAAGGCTTTGAAGGCCGCATCTGGAAAGAGGAAGTCAACGTCCGCGACTTTATCCAGAAGAACTACACCCCTTATGACGGCGACGAGTCTTTCCTGGCTGGCCCCACCGAGGCCACCGATAAGCTCTGGGGCGCCCTGCAGAAGCTGCAGAAGGCCGAGCGTGCCAAGGGCGGCGTGCTGGATATGGAGACCGAGGTCGTCAGCGGTCTGACCGCGTACGGCCCTGGCTACATCGACGAGAGCCTGAAAGAGTTTGAGCAGATCGTCGGCCTGCAGACCGACAAGCCCCTGAAGCGTGCATTCATGCCCTACGGCGGCATCAAGATGGCGGAGCAGGCCTGCACTACCTACGGCTACCAGCCCTCTGAAGAGCTGCACAAGATCTTCACCGACTACACCCGCACCCACAATCAGGCTGTGTTCGATGCCTATACCCCCGAGATGAAGACCGCCCGCCACACCCACATCATCACCGGCCTGCCCGACACCTATGGCCGTGGCCGTATCGTCGGCGACTACCGCCGTGTGGCACTGTACGGCATCGACGCCCTCATCAAGTTCAAGCAGGAAGACTTCGCCAACTGCGGCGACGGCACCATGACCGATGACGTCATCCGCCTGCGTGAAGAGATCGCACGCCAGATCAACGCCCTGAAGGGTATGAAGAAGATGGCCGAGGCTTACGGCTACGACATCTCTCAGCCCGCTAAGACCGCCAAGGAAGCCTGCCAGTGGCTGTACTTCGGCTATCTGGCCGCCATCAAGACCCAGAACGGCGCCGCTATGAGCGTGGGCCGCATCTCCACCTTCCTCGATATTTATATCCAGCGCGATCTGGACAAGGGCATCCTGACCGAGAGCGAGGCTCAGGAGCTCATCGACCACATGGTCATGAAGTTCCGCATGGTCAAGTTCGCCCGCATCCCCAGCTACAACCAGCTGTTCTCCGGCGACCCCGTCTGGGCAACGCTGGAAGTGGGCGGCATCGGCATGGACGGCCGCAGCATGGTCACCAAGAACTGCTACCGCTTCCTGCATACCCTCGAGAACATGGGCCCTGCACCGGAGCCGAACCTGACCGTTCTGTACTCCTCTGCTCTGCCTGAGAACTTCAAGAAGTACGCCGCCAAGGTGTCCATCAACACCAGTTCCGTCCAGTACGAGAACGACGACGTCATGAAGCCCGTCTGGGGCGACGATTACTCCATCTGCTGCTGCGTGTCTGCTACCCAGACCGGCAAGGAGATGCAGTTCTTCGGCGCACGTGCCAACCTGGCAAAGTGCCTGCTCTACGCCATCAACGGCGGTGTGGATGAGAAGAGCCACGAGCAGTGCGGCCCCAACTACGCCCCCATCACCGGCGAGTACCTGAACTACGACGAGGTGCTGCCCAAGTACGTCCAGATGCTGGACTGGCTGGCCGGCCTGTACGTCAACGTGCTGAACCTCATCCAGTATATGCACGACAAGTACTACTACGAGGAAGCCGAGATGGCACTCATCGACACCGATGTGCGCCGCACCTTTGCCACCGGCATTGCAGGCTTCTCCCACGTCATCGACTCCCTGAGCGCCATCAAGTACGCCAAGGTCAAGGTCGTGCGCGACGAGACCGGCCTGGCCACCGGCTATGAGGTGGAGGGCGACTTCCCCAAGTACGGCAACGATGACGACCGTGCCGATGAGATCGGCGTGTGGCTGCTGCGCACCTTCCTGGAGATGATCAAGAAGCGCCACACCTACCGCAACTCCGAGGCTACCACCTCCATCCTGACCATCACCTCCAACGTGGTGTACGGCAAGTACACCGGTGCTCTGCCCGATGGCCGTGCCGCCTTTACCCCCTTTGCACCCGGTGCAAACCCCAGCTACGGTGCGGAGCAGAACGGCCTGCTGGCTTCCCTGAACTCTGTTGCCAAGCTGCCCTACCACTGGGCTCTGGACGGCATCTCCAACACCCAGACCATCAACCCCGACGCTCTGGGCCACAGCGAGGGCGAGCGCATTGAGAATCTGGTGCAGGTCATGGACGGCTACTTCGACCAGGGCGCACACCACCTGAACGTCAATGTCTTCGGCAAGGAGAAGCTCATCGACGCTATGGAGCACCCCGAGAAGGAGGAGTACGCAAACTTCACCATCCGTGTCTCCGGCTACGCCGTCAAGTTCATCGACCTGACCCGCGAGCAGCAGATGGACGTCATCTCCCGTACCTGCCATGCAGCTCTGTAACCCCATCGGATACGTCCACTCGCTGGAGACTTTCGGTTCTGTGGACGGCCCCGGCGTCCGCTTCGTCGTCTTTTTGCAGGGGTGCGCCCTGCGGTGCAAATACTGCCACAACCCGGAGACATGGGCTGAGGGCGGCGAGGAATGGACGGTGGACAAGCTCTTCCAGCGGGTGTGGCGCTACCGCAACTACTGGGGCAAAAAGGGCGGCATCACGGTCAGCGGCGGCGAGCCGCTGCGTCAGATGGAGTTCCTGACGGCGTTCTTCGAGCTGGCACGCTCCAAGGGCGTGCATACGGCTCTGGACACCGCCGGTCAGCCCTTCCGCCCCGACGATGCGGCGTATCTGGCCGATTTTGACCGGCTGATGAAGTCCACCAGCCTCGTCATCCTTGATTTGAAGGAGATCGACCCGGAGAAGCACCGCAGGCTCACCGGAAGGGACAACGCGAACATCCTTGCGATGGCGCGCCACATCTCCGACCTCGGCGTGCCGCTCTGGATACGCCATGTTCTCGTCCCCGGCCTGACGGACGACGAAGACGGCCTGCGGAAGACCGCAGAGTTCATCTCGTCCCTCAAGACGGTGCAGCGGGTAGAGGTACTGCCCTACCACACGCTGGGCCTCTTCAAGTGGCAGAAGCTCGGCATCCCTTATCCCCTGCCCGATGCTGTCCCGCCCACGGCGGAACAAGTCAAGCGGGCCGAGGAGCTGCTGGAAGTCAGCAAATATACAAGCTGAAAAAATCAGCTGATATAAAACAAAGAGGCGTGGCCTTGCGGTCACGCCTCTTTTACTTTTTGTAATTTAACCGCCCAGATATGCGCTGCGGACACGCTCGTTGGTCAGCAGCTCAGCACCGGTGCCATCCATGACCACGCGGCCCGTCTCGAGGACGTAGGCGCGGTCTGCCACGGAAAGGGCCATCTGTGCGTTCTGCTCGACCAGCAGGATGGTCATGCCCTCTTTGTGGATGTTCTGGATGATGTCGAAGATCTCCTGCACCAGCAGGGGCGACAGACCCATGGAGGGCTCGTCCAGCATCAGCATGGAGGCGTTGCTCATCAGAGCACGGCCCATGGCCAGCATCTGCTGCTCGCCGCCGGACATGGTGCCGGCCAGCTGCTTGCGGCGCTCCTTCAGGCGGGGGAAGAGTTCAAAGACCTTCTCCTTGTTGGGAGCGATGGTGGAAGCAGGCTGGGTATAAGCGCCCATGTCCAGATTCTCTTCCACGGTCATATGCAGGAAGACATGACGGCCTTCCGGCACCTGTGCCAGACCGGCCTCGACGATTTTATGAGCGCGGACGCCCTTGATGCTCTTGCCCTTGTAGAGGACGTCGCCGGTCTTCGGGTGGAGCAGGCCGGAGATGGTCTTCAGGGTGGTGGATTTACCGGCACCGTTGGCACCGATGAGGGTGACGATCTCGCCCTCGTTCACCTCGAAGGAGACATCCTTGACTGCGTGGATGTTGCCATAAAAGACGTTGATATTATCAACTTTCAGCAAAGTCTGTGCCATCGTTCAGCCCTCCTTCTTGCCCAGGTAGGCTTCGATGACCTGGGGATTGTTGCGGATCTCGTCCGGCGTACCCTTGGCGATGATGCGGCCAAAGTTCAGCACGGCGATGCCCTCGCAGATGCCCATGACAAGGCTCATATCGTGCTCGATGAGCAGGACGGCGATGTTGAACTCGTCGCGGATGCGGCGGATGGTCTCCGTCAGCTCTGCGGTCTCGGAGGGGTTCATGCCAGCGGCTGGCTCATCCAGAAGCAGCAGCTTCGGGCTGGTAGCCAGCGCGCGCATGATCTCCAGACGGCGCTGTGCGCCGTAGGGCAGGCTGCCGGCCTGTGCATCGGCGAGGTCGGCCATGTGGAAGATGTCCAGCAGCTCGAAGGCGCGTTCGGTGCAGCGCTTCTCTTCCTTCCAGTAGTTGGGCAGGCGGATGAGAGATGAGCCCAGATTGTACTTCATGGACTCGTGGAGGCCCACCTTGATGTTGTCGATGACGGACAGGTCCTTGAACAGGCGGATATTCTGGAAAGTACGAGCCACGCCCATCCGGTTGACCTGATAGGTCTTTTTGCCGGCGGTGGGCATCCCATCGATGAGGATGGAGCCGCGGGTGGGCTGGTAGACGTTGGTCAGCAGGTTGAAGACGGTGGTCTTACCGGCGCCGTTGGGGCCGATGAGGCCAGTGATCTCGTTGCGGCCGATCATCAGGTTGAAGCCGTCCACGGCGGTCAGGCCGCCGAAGTCGATGCCCAGTTCACGGACGTCGAGGATGGGCTTTTTATCCTTGTCGCGGTCGGTCAGGAAGCCGCCGGAAGGGACGCTGTGTAACTTAGTCTGGAACTCACTCATGGTCTGCGCCCTCCTTGTCAGCATTCTTCTTGTGGAACAGCTCACCGTTCATGACCTTTTCCACGATGCGGCTCATGGAGAAATCGTAGCTGCCCAGCAGTCCGCCCGGACGGAAGATCATCATCAGGACGAGCACCAGCGAGTAGATGACCATGCGGTAGCTGTCAAAGCTGCGGGTGGCCTCGGGCAGGATGGTCAGGACGGTAGCGGAGAGGATGGAGCCCAGCATGGAGCCCATGCCGCCCAGAACCACCATGACCAGGATCTCGATGGACTTCATGAAGCCGAAGGTGGAGGGGTTCAGAACGCCGATGTAGCAAGCGTACAGACCACCGGCCAGACCGGCAAAGGCAGCAGAGAAAGCGAAGGCCATGACCTTATAATAAGTAGTCTGGATGCCGCAGCTCTCGGCAGCGATCTCGTTGTCGCGGATGGCGAGGACGGCACGGCCATGGCGGCTCTTCATCATGGCATGGATGAGGAAGCAGGTGATGACCACACAGAGGAAGACATTGGCGAAGTTGGAGTACTTGGGGATGTTCTTGAGGCCCTTGGAGCCGTAGAACAGGCTGTAGCCCAGCACATCGTCGATGTTGTTCAGGGTGATGCGGATGATCTCGCCGAAGCCCAGGGTCAGGATGGCCAGATAGTCACCGGTCAGACGGAGGGCCGGGACGCCGATGAGGACGCCAAACAGGCCGGCCATCACAGCGCCCAGTGCAAGGCCGATGGCAAAGGAAACGCCATCGGGCAGAGGGCTGTACTTGGTGAAGAGAGCGCAGGTGTAAGCACCCACGGCCATGAAACCGGCGTGGCCCAGCGGCAGCTGGCCCAGATAGCCGGTGGCCACGTTCAGGGACACAGCCAGGATGATGTTGATGCCCACGGTCATGAGCACCTTGTTCTGGTAAGTGGAGAGCATGTTGCCGGTCATGTAGGAAAGGGCCAGGAACAGCAGCACCACCAGCACGGCGTTCATGAGGTAGCGCACGGGCATTTTGAGCGTTTTGCGATTCTTGTTCATCTTCATGCCCTCCTTACACCTTTTCCTGCACCTTGCGGCCGAGGAAGCCCGTGGGCTTGAACAGCAGCACGATGATGAGGATGGCGAACGTGACAGCGTCCTTCCAGGCAGACAGGCCGATGGCGGAAACGAAGCACTCGCACAGGCCGATGACGATGCCGCCGACCATTGCGCCCGGGATGGAGCCGATGCCGCCCAGAACGGCGGCGACGAAGGCTTTCAGGCCCAGCATGGAGCCCATGGTGGGGGTAGCCTGCGGGTAGGAGCAGCAGTACAGCACCGAGCCGATGCCGGCCAGTGCAGAGCCGACCGCAAAGGTAAAGGAGATGGTGCTGTTGACGTTGATGCCCATCAGGCGGGCAGCGTCCATATCCTCAGAGACGGCGCGCATGGCCTTGCCAAGCTTGGTCTTCTGGACGAGGAAGGTCAGCACCAGCATGGACAGCACGGTGACCGCCAGCGTGATGATGGAGGTCAGGCCCAGAGGCACTTTGCCCAGATAGAAGGTCTTGTTGTCGTAGTAAGACGGGATGACCTTTGCGCCCGAGCCCATGACCAGCTCAGCCGTGTACTCGAGGAAGAACGACACGCCGATGGCCGTGATGAGCAGAGAGATACGGGGTGCGCTGCGCAGCGGGGTGTAGGCGATCTTTTCGATGACCACGCCCAGCAGCGTACAGGTGAGGATGGTGGCACAGACCGCCGTGACCGGGCCGAGGCCCAGCTGGTTCATGACGAACCAGGACATGTACGCGCCCACCATGATGACGTCGCCGTGGGCAAAGTTCAGCAGCAGGATGATGCCGTACACCATGCTGTAGCCCAGTGCGATCAGTGCATAGATGCTGCCAAGGGACAAACCATTGATCAGCTGGCTGAAAAACACTGTCATGGATGGATACTTCCTTTCTTTCCGGCGCTGTTGCACGCCTTATGTGGGGATACACTTTTTTACCAAAAAAGCGGAGATCACCGGGGCAATACTGTTCCGGCGTTCTCCGCAGTCGGGTCAATTTACGATCATTCGGATCTCAGCGGCGCTTCCATCACCGGTCGATGGAAGAAAGCTGGGATCAGAACATTTCCTTCAGCACCGGCTTGCCGTCCACATAGGTCAGGATAGCAGTCTGCTTGACGGGGTCGTGATGCTCGTCGAAGGTGAAGGTGCCGGTGATGCCGTCGATGGTGCCGGAGGCAATGGCATCGATGACAGCCTGCTTGTAATCGTCGGTGCCAGCCTCGAGACCGGCATCCTCAGCAGCCTGCAGGCCGTAGACGACGGTCTTTGCTGCATCGTAGCCCAGAGGAGAGAAGCCGTTGGGGTACTCCTCACCGTACTCTGCCTTGTAGGCATCCTCAAACTCGGCGTTGGAGCCCTTTGCGTAGTTCGCGCAGAAGTAAGTGTCCTTCAGCTGATCGTTGGAGGCGTAGCCTTCCAGACCATCCCAGCCGTCGCCGCCCAGGAACGGAACGGTCAGGCCGACGCTCTCAGCCTGAGACAGGATCTGGCCCACTTCCTCGTAGTAGTTGGGGCAGAAGACAGTCTCGGGGTCCTTGCCGAGGATGGTGGTCAGCTGAGTCTTGAAGTCCACGTCGCCCTCAGAGTAGCTCTCCTGATCGACGATGGTGCCGCCCAGAGACTCGAACTCGTTGACGAAGTTCTCTGCCAGGCCCTCGTTGTAGTCAGCACCCTTCTTGAAGATGACGGCTGCCTTGGTGTAGCCCAGCTTCTGGTATGCGTAGTCAGCCATCTTGATGCCCTGGAACGGGTCGGTGAAGGTGGCGCGGAAGACGTTTGCGTTCACGGTATCGGTCTCGGCATCGTAGGTAACAGCCTCAGCGGTAGCGGAAGCGGTGACCATGGGCATATTGTAGTCTGCGCTCTCAGCAACGACTGCCAGAGTCGGGGTGGTGGTAACGTCGCCGATCAGAGCGGTCATGCCCTCGTCCACCATCTTGGTGAAGCAGTTGACAGCCTGCGTAGCGTCGCCCTGCTCGTCCTCGGTGAGGATCTCGATCTGCTTGCCGTTGATGCCGCCGTTGGCGTTGACCTGCTTCAGGTACAGGGTAGCACCGTTGACAACAGCCTGACCGTAAACGGAGACGTTGCCGCTCAGGGGACCCATAACGCCGACCTTGATGGTGTCGCCGGAAGCAGCTGCTGCGGTAGAACCGGAAGCGGCAGCAGTGGAAGCTGCGGTGCTGGAAGAGCCGCCGCAGGCAGTCAGAACACCGGCAGCAGCCACGACACCGGCAGCAGCCAGAAAGTTACGACGAGAGATCATGTTTTTCATAAGTCTATATCCTCCTGATATTTGGAAGCGTTCGTGTTATTTGCAGCCATCGCGCACGGCCCATGAGCCAGTGTCCCGAAAAGCTGTTAAGGAAGCAGCGCTCCCTTCCCTCAAAGCAGCTCTGCTTCCTTGAGTCTTATTATAAGCACTTCGGTGCAAGTCCGCAATTCACAAATCGTCCATAGTTTTGGAGGGGTTTCGGGTAAAACTCGCTATTTTTCACAAAATCAAGCGCCGCTTTTTGGTCACTTTTTCAAATTGTTCACCTGATAAAAACAGAACATGAAAGCAATTCACAAGTAACAAAAAGATGACACAACTTTCCTCTCATGAAGTTTGCTTATGCTAACATCCATGCATCCTCTTGCATCCCGGGCCGAATCATGGTAGGATAATATCGGTTAGTTAGTATATACTATCCAAATGAGAAGAGCGCATCCATTCCTATTATATATGGAGGTACAAATCATGAACTATCTTGAGATCGTAGACGTTCAGGGCCGTGAGATCTTGGACTCCCGCGGCAACCCCACTGTTGAGGCTGAGATCACCCTCGCCGACGGCACCGTGGCCCGGGGCTGCGCACCGTCCGGCGCATCCACCGGCGAGTTCGAAGCGCTGGAGCTGCGCGACGGCGACAAGGGCTGCTATCTGGGCAAGGGCGTCACCAAGGCTGTGGAAAACATCAACACCGTCATCGCTGATACTGTCATCGGCATGGATGCTTCCGACATCTACGCCATCGACAAGGCTATGATCGACGCCGACGGCACCAAGGACAAATCCAAGCTGGGCGCAAACGCCATTCTGGCCGTTTCCATCGCTGCCTGCCGCGCTGCTGCCACTTCGCTGGACATGCCCCTCTACCGCTTCCTCGGCGGCGTGAACGGCAACCGCCTGCCCGTCCCCATGATGAACATCCTGAACGGCGGCGCACACGCCACCAACACCGTGGACACCCAGGAGTTCATGATCATGCCCGTGGGCGCACCTTCCTTTAAGGAGGGCCTGCGCTGGTGCGCTGAGGTCTTCCACGCTCTGGCTTCCATCCTGAAGGCAAAGGGTCTGGCTACCTCCGTGGGCGACGAGGGCGGCTTCGCTCCCAACCTGTCCAGCGACGAGGAGACCATTGAGACCATTCTGGCCGCCATCGAGAAGGCCGGTTATGTTCCCGGCAAGGACTTCATGCTGGCCATGGACGCTGCTTCCTCCGAGTGGAAGAGCCCCAAGGGCAAGGGCTTCTACAAGCTGCCCAAGGCCGGCACCGAGTACACTTCCAGCGAGCTGATCGCCCACTGGAAGAGCCTGGTGGAGAAGTACCCCATCATCTCCATCGAGGACGGTCTGGACGAAGAGGACTGGGAGGGCTGGCAGGAGATGACCCGCGAGCTGGGCGGCAAGGTCCAGCTGGTGGGCGATGACCTGTTCGTCACCAACACCGAGCGTCTGGCCAAGGGCATCCAGCTGGGTGCCGGCAACGCCATTCTCATCAAGCTGAACCAGATCGGCTCCGTATCTGAGACTCTGGAAGCCATCAAGATGGCTCACAAGGCCGGCTATACCGCCATCAGCTCTCACCGCTCCGGCGAGACTGAGGATACCACCATCGCCGACCTGGCCGTGGCCCTGAACACCTGCCAGATCAAGACCGGCGCCCCCAGCCGCACCGAGCGTGTGGCAAAGTACAACCAGCTGCTGCGCATCGAGGAGCAGCTGGGCGGCAGCGCCGTCTACCCCGGCATGGCTGCCTTCAACGTGAAGCGTTAACTTAGACTCTGCGACAGGAGCACCAGTCCCGGCTTTGCCGGAGCTGGCGCTCTTTTTTGTCATTTCCATGTCAATTTGTCTAAAGTATACAAGAAAAAACATTAAAACTCAGCAAATCGACTATTGCTAATTCTCAACTGATATATTAGAATATAAGTGAGAGAGCGAGGCACTCCTGCCGCGCATAAACGCAAAGCAATATTAACGGAGGACATCCACTATGCCTATGAAAATGGGTTGGCGCTGGTATGGCGAGGGCAACGACCCCGTCACCCTCAGCGACATCAAGCAGATCCCCGGCGTGACCAGCATCGTCTGGGCGCTGCACAACAAGATGCCCGGCGAGATCTGGGAGATCGACGAGATCCAGAAGGTCGCAGACCAGATCCACGCTTACGGCTTCGATATGGACGTTGTCGAGTCTGTCAACGTCCACGACGACATCAAGATCGGCCTGCCCACCCGCGACAAGTACATCGAGAACTACAAGCAGTGCATCCGCAACCTGTCCAAGTTCGGTGTCAAGGTCATCTGCTACAACTTCATGCCCATCTTCGACTGGACCCGCACCGACCTGTTCCACCCCGTCGGCGACGGCTCCACCGCACTGTTCTACGAGAAGGACAAGATCAAGGGCGACTACAAGTCCATGGCCGAGTACATCATGTCCTTCACTGAGAAGTACAACATGACCTTCCCCGGCTGGGAGCCGGAGCGCATGGCAAAGCTGGACGAGCTGTTCAAGGCCTACGCCCCTGTCACCAAGGAAAAGCTCTGGGAGAACCTGAAGTACTTCCTCGAAGCCCTGATGCCCACCTGCCGCGAGTGCGACATCAAGATGGCCATCCACATGGACGATCCCCCTTGGGATATCTTCGGCCTGCCCCGCCTGCTGGTGGATGCTGAGAGCATCGACCGCTTCCTGAGCATGGTGGACGACGAGTACAACTGCCTGACCCTCTGCTCCGGCAGCCTGAACGCCAACCCCAACAACAATGTGGCTGAGATCGTCCGCAAGCACTGCGACCGCATCGCATTCGCACACATCCGCAACATCCATCACTTCCCCAACGGCGACTTCTCCGAGGCTGCCCACCGCGACTGCTGCGGCGAGACCGGCATCATCGAGATCCTGCGCGCCTACCATGACTGCGGCTACGAGGGCTATATCCGCCCCGACCACGGCCGTCAGCTGTGGGAGGAAGGCCCCGGCAACTGCCGCCCCGGCTACGGCAAGTATGACCGTGCGCTGGGCATCCAGTATATGCTGGGCGTCTGGGACCTGCTGGACCGTCTGGACGAAGAGAAAAAGAAGGGCTGATATATCATGAAGCTGACTGATATTAAGAACGGCAATCTGTCCGCCGAGTGGGCAGAAAAGGGCTACGAGCTGCCCAAGTTCGACGTCGAGGCCGTCAAGGCCAAGACCCACGCAGAACCCACCTGGGTCCACTTCGGTGCCGGCAACATCTTCCGCGCATTCCCGGCTGCCATCCTGAACGACGCCCTGAACAGCGGCAAGTATGACCGCGGCGTCATCGTGGCCGAGAGCTTCGACTACGAGATCATCGACAAGGCTTATCAGCCCTACGACAATCTGAGCCTGCTGGTCTGCCTGAAGTCCACCGGCGACATCGAGAAGAAGGTCATCGCCTCCGTCACCGAGAGCCTGAAGGCTGACTACTCCTTCGGCGCTGACTGGGCTCGTCTGGTCGAGATCTTCCAGGCACCCAGCCTGCAGATGATCTCCTTCACCATCACCGAGAAGGGCTACGGCGTCGCTCCTGCTGACCTCGAGCGCGGCCTGACCCCCGTTCTGGCCATGGGCAAGGTCACTGCTCTGCTGTACGAGCGCTTCAAGGCCGGCAAGCTGCCCCTGACCGTCCAGAGCATGGATAACTGCTCCCACAACGGCGATAAGGTCAAGAACGCTGTCCACGCCTATGCTGCCAAGTGGGTGGAGAAGGGTCTGGTGCCCGCCGAGTTCCTGGCCTATGTGCAGGACGAGACCAAGATCACCTTCCCGTGGAGCATGATCGACAAGATCACCCCGCGCCCGGATGCCAAGGTCCAGCAGATGCTGGCCGACGACGGCTTTGAGGACAACTACACCATCGTCACCGAGAAGCACACCTTCACCGCTCCCTTCGTCAACGCCGAGGAGACCCAGTACCTGTGCATCGAGGACCACTACACCAATGGTCGTCCTCCGCTGGAACTGGGCGGCGTGCTGTACTGCGACCGCGAGACCGTCGATAAGATCGAGAAGATGAAGGTCTGCACCTGCCTCAACCCCCTGCACACCGCCATGTCCATCTACGGCTGCATGCTGGGCTACACCCTCATCTCCGCTGAGATGGCTGATGAGGACCTGCGCAGCTTCATCCAGAAGATCGGCTACATCGAGGCGATGCCCGTCGTCGTTGACCCCGGCGTTCTGAACCCCTACGAGTTCATCGGCGCTGTCATCAACCGCCGTCTGCCCAACCCCTTCATGCCCGACGCTCCTCAGCGTATCGTCACCGATACCTCCCAGAAGCTGGCGATCCGTTTCGGCGAGACCATCAAGGCTTACGAGGCGCGCGGTCTGGACAAGTCCAACCTCGTGCTGATCCCGCTGGTGCTGGCAGGCTATGCCCGCTACCTGAAGGGCATCGACGACAACGGTCAGCCCTTCGAGATCTCCACTGACCCGCTGCTGGCTGAGTTGCAGGCCATCGTGGCTCCCCTGAAGGTGGAAGCCGGTGAGCAGGACTTCTCCTGCCTGAAGGCTCTGTACAGCCGCACCGATGTCTTCGGCGTGGACCTGTACGCCGTCGGTCTGGGCGAGAAGATCGAGTCCATGGCCAAGGAGCTGTTCGCAGGCCCCGGCGCTGTCCGCGCTACCCTGCACAAGTACGTCAAGGCCCGCTGATCTAAGCGTCCCCTGACTTAACAAGCCATTTCCGCACCCATGCTGCGTTTTGCTTTGCCGCAGCATGGGTTTTTATTATGTCTTTTTTTCGGCACAGGAAAAGCCGCCGGGCCTTGCGGCCCGACGGCTTTTCTTATGATAGGAGGATCAAAAATGATCGTAGACTATCTTATTCAGTTCAGGATGGTCTGCTCGGTCTCGACGTCGAACAGGTGGACCTTGTGGGGATCGAAGGCAACGCGGACGGTGTCTCCGTTGCGGGCCTTGGAGGTGGGAGCGACGCGGGCGGTCATCTTGTTGCCCTTGTACTCCAGGTACAGGTAGATCTCAGCGCCCATCATCTCAGAGACATCGACCTTAGCATCCAGCTGGCAGTCGGTGTGCTTTGCCATGAACTCGGGCTCATCGTCGATGTCCTCGGGACGGATGCCCATCTTGACCTTCTTGCCGACGTAGGAATCCAGCTTGCTGTCAGCGGTCTTCTCCTTGGGCAGGGGGATGAGGTCGCCGCCCAGATCGACGCTGTACTGGTCGCCCTTCTTGACGATGGTGCCGTCCAGGAAGTTCATCTGGGGGCTGCCGATGAAGCCTGCGACGAACATGTTGCAGGGCATATCGTACAGGTTCTGCGGGGTATCGACCTGCTGGATGATGCCGTCCTTCATAACCACGATACGGTCGCCCATGGTCATAGCCTCGGTCTGGTCGTGGGTAACGTAGATGAAGGTGGTAGCCAGCTTCTTGTGCAGCTTGATGATCTCGGTGCGCATGCTGGTACGCAGCTTAGCATCCAGGTTGGACAGAGGCTCGTCCAGCAGGAAGACTGCCGGGTTACGAACCATTGCACGGCCCAGAGCAACACGCTGACGCTGACCACCGGACAGAGCCTTGGGCTTGCGGTCCAGCAGGTGCTCGATCTCCAGGATCTTAGCAGCCTCGTGCACGCGCTTGTCGATCTCGTCCTTCGGGGTCTTGCGCAGTTCCAGACCGAAAGCGATGTTCTTGTAGACGGTCATGTGGGGGTACAGAGCGTAGCTCTGGAAGACCATGGCGATGTCGCGGTCCTTCGGGGGAACGTCGTTGATGAGGCGGCCGCCGATGTACATCTCGCCCTTGGAGATCTCCTCCAGACCGGCGATCATGCGCAGGGTGGTGGACTTACCACAGCCAGAGGGGCCGACGAAGATGATGAATTCCTTGTCCTGGATCTCCAGGTTGAAATCGGTGACGGAAGGAGCCGTAGCACCGGGGTAGATCTTGTAGATATGCTGGCAGCTGATAGAAGCCATAAAGCTTTTTCCTCCATTGATGTTGTTGCACTCAAAGGCTCAGCTTGACGATGAGCCGTTTCATTGCTATTATAATAGCAGATTATTTTGTGTTATAAAATAGCATTTTATTGATTTGAGGTGTCAGATATTGATTTACTCTCCCAGCACGACTGCCGCCCTCGGCATCGTGGAGGATGCCCAACCGGAAGAGCCCCTCACCCTGCGGGGCGAAGGGCTCTGGGTCTGCCTCATTTCCAGCGGAAAATGTGTCGTCTCGCTGTCCGATCTCGAACTGATGCCGGCAGGTTCCGCCCTGTTGCTGCCGCCCCAGAATGCCGCAGCGGGCCATCTCGTGCTGAGCCGGGGACCGCTGACCCTCGTGCCGGAAAACGAGTGCCATCTGCTCTGCGTCCAGCTCACCGGGCAGGCAGCGGAACAGTTCCTCGCAGGGCTTTCCGAAATGCCCTTCCTCGCCCGGGGCGAGACCTGCCCGGCGGCGGCAGAGCTGATGGGGCGCCTTGCCGAAGAGCGGGACGCCTCGGAGCGGGTGCGCAGTCAGCTGGCCTTCGCGCTGCTGTGCGAGCTCTCAGACGCCGACAGCGCCGCCCCTGCCCTGCCCCCGCTGGTGGCCGCCGCCATCGAGGACATCCGCAGGAACTACGCCGGGCTCTACGGCGTGGAAGAGCTGAGCGAGCGGCTGGGCGTCTCCAAGAGCCACCTCGTCCGGGCCTTTACGGCAGCGCTGGGCGTCTCGCCGGGGCGGTACCTCACCAACGTCCGCATAGAAGCCGCCATGCGTCTGCTGCTCCACCGGGAGTACACGCTGGATGTCATCGCCAGCCTCTGCGGTTTCTCGGGGGCCAACTACCTCTGCCGCGTCTTCAAAAAAACGACCGGCCAATCTCCCACGCAGTGGCGGGCGATGGCCGGTCGGAGCGCACTGCCCGAGCTTTCGCCCGAGCAGCAGCGGTTGGAACAGGAATTGTTTATTTAATTTTTCCGCTTCAGCAGGAAGAGGGTCAGGCAGGCCGTGATGGCCTCAGAGGCCGGGAACGCGGCCCAGACGCCGTTCATCCCGAAGAGGGCGCTCAGCACCAGAGAGCAGGCCACGATGGCCACGATGCCGCGGGAAAGCGACGTCGCAGAAGCCTCTGCGGGGCGGTCCACCGCGCCCAGATAGCCGGCGGCCACGATATTGAAGCCCGCGAAGAAATAACCGAGGAAATAGATGCGCATCCCGCTGAAGGCATACTGCGCCATGAGGGTCGAGTTCTCACTGTTGAAGACCGCGACGATCGGCCCGGTGAACCCGAACAGAACTGCATACAGTGCCGCCGCCAGCGCAAGCGCTGTTCCGCTGCCCAGCAGCAGGAGCTTGCGGGCACCGGCGGCATCGTTTTTGCCGTAGCACCTGCTGACCAGCGGCTGTGCGCCCTGGGCCACGCCGTTGAAGATAGCCGTCGCCACCAGCGCGTAGTTCGCCACGACGCCGTAAGCCGCCACGGCCACATTGCCCGCCAAACGCAGGAGCAGCAGGTTGAAGACGGTGGTGGTCACGCCGGAGGACATCTCTCCCACGAAGCCCGAGACGCCCAGCTGGCAGCTCTGGGCCAGCAGCTTCGGCGAGGGCAGTTGCCGCACAAGGCGGACGGTGCTGCTCTTTTTAAAGAAGTGGCGGCTGCAGATCGCAATGCTCAACACCGGCGAGACTGCCGTCGCCAGCGCCGCGCCGGGCAGGCCGAGGCCCATGGGGAACATGAAGATGTAATCGAACACCACGTTGAAGAGGCTTCCGCAGAGGGTCGCCACCATGGCCAGTGAGGGATCGCCATCGTTCCGGACAAAGGCTGAGACGATGTAGTTGCACATGAAAAAGGGCGTGAACAGCAGGAAGATGCGGGCGTACCCCACGCCGAGTGCAACGATCTCCGCGTCGCCGCCCATGAACCGCAGCAGCACCTCGGGACAGAAGATGCCCGCCAGCATGAAGGGCAGGGCGAACACCAGCGCCCAAAGCAGGGCGTTGGAGAAATAGCGCTCCGAGCGCTCGTCGCCCTGCGCCCGGAGGATGGCGTAGCGGGTGGCCGCGCCGAGGCCCAGCATGGAGCCGATGGCGAAGATGAAGTTGTAGATGGGCAGACAGAGGTTCAGCAGAGCCACACCGCTGGTGCCTGCCGCCTGCGAGATGAAATAGGTATCGGCCAGGATGTAGCAGGATGTCCCCAGCAGGCCGAAGATGTTCTGGCTGACGTATTTGAAATACTGTTTGGTAAGGCTCATGTTCTCCTCGTCAAATGTCACATTTTTATCATTCAAATTTCAGATATACTGCCATATTGCGTCAGTTTATCACAATCCGCCCGAAGCTGTCAAGCTCTCCATTTGCACAAACGCCCGGATGGGTGTATACTGTAGTTTGTTTTTGAAAACAGGCAGAAGGGAGGGTGCATCATGCCGGGCAAGACTTTATACTGTCTGGGCGAAGCGTGGCTGGAATTGAACAGCACCGCGCCGCTGGCGTCGGCAAAGACATTTTCTCCCCGCATGGGTGGAAGCGCCGCCTCGCTGGCACTGGCTTATGCCGCACAGGGCGGCAGAGCCTCTCTTTTAACGCAGCTTGGCGAGGATGCTTTCGGACACCGCATCGCAGACGCTTTATCTACTGCCGGTGTGGACATCAGCCGGGTCTACTTCACCTCCCACGCCCCCACGCCGCTGCTGTTCGACGGCGGCGGCGAGACGCTGGCCTGCCGCACCCGTTCTTCGGAGCTGCTCTATGCACCCGAACAGCTGGGCGCTGACTGGGCCGCAGATGCTGAAATGCTGGCCTTTTCCAGCGCCTGCCTCGTGGACAGCCCCTGCCGCTACACCCATCTTGCCGCGCTGGACACCGCCCGCACCGCCGGTGTGCCGGTCTGCTTTGTCCCCTCTCTCCGCCCGGCTCTCTGGCCCAGCGAGAAGACCCTGCGGGACACGGTAATGCAGTTTCTCCCCTTCGCGGACATCCTCCTCCTCACCGCCGACGAGATGGAGCTTCTGCTGGACACCCGGGAGTATCAGGTCGGACTGTTTGCCCTGCTGCGGGGGCATACACAGCTGGTGGTGCTTGAGACAGAAGAGGGCGTCCACGCCTTTACCCGGGCAGTACACGCATTCCTGCCCGAGCTTTCCGCCCCGCCCGAAGAGCTGGCCGCACGGCTGCTGTATCAAATCTCTCAGCAGGAGCTGACCCTGAAAAAGCTCACGAAATGCAGTGCTCCGGCACTTCAGACACTTCTATAACGCCGGAAAGCCCCCGCCTTTGCAGGCGGGGGCTTTCCGTTTATTCTGTCATCCGGAGGAGAATGAGCTGATCAGTGAATGAACACCGGGCCAAGCGGGTTGGTGATGGGGCTGACGTAGCCGCCCAACAGCTTCGGGATAGCGAGGCTGATGTCAGGCACGAAGGTCAGCAGCAGCAGAGCGATGAACATGCACAGATAGAACGGGAGAGTAGCTTTGACGACCTTCTCCATGGGGCGCTTCGCAACGGCAGAGCCGATGAACAGAACCGCGCCGACAGGGGGAGTCAGCAGGCCAATGCCGCAGTTCAGGACCATGATGATACCGAACTGGATGGGGTCGATGCCGATGGAGGTCGCGATGGGCAGCAGGATGGGGGTAGCGATCAGGATGATGGGAGCCATATCCATGATCATGCCCAGCACCAGGATGATGAGGTCGATGAGCAGTGCGATGATGTAGGGGTTGCTGGTGACGCTGGTGATGGCGTTTGCAGCCAGATCAGGCACGTGCAGCATGGTCAGGCAGTTGCCGAACACAGCAGAGGTGGCGATCAGGATGAGGACGATGGACAGAGTGTTGACGCACTCATCCAGAGCGTGCCAGACGCCCTTCCAGTCAAGGCCCTTGTAGACGAAGACGGAGACCAGCAGAGAGTAGATAACTGCGATAGCAGCGGACTCGGTAGCGGTGAACACACCGCCGACAACGCCGAACACGACGATGACGACTGCGGCCAGAGCCCAGATAGAGGTACCCAGCTGCTTGATGAAGCCTTTGATGGTGAAGGGAGAGCCCTTGGGGTAATTCTCCTTGACAGAGATGATGTAGGAGCCGATCATCAGGACGATGGCCAGCAGAGCGCCGGGCAGGTAGCCAGCCAGGAACAGGCTGCCCACGGAGATGCCGCCGGCGGTGGTGGCGTAGATGACCATGTTATGGCTCGGGGGGACCAGCAGGCCCTCGCAGGAGGAGGTGATGGTGACAGCGGTGGAGAAGTCGGCGTCGTAGCCCTGATCGACCATCATGGGGATCATGATGGAGCCGATGGAAGCGGTATCTGCAGAAGCAGAACCGGAAATGCCGCCGAAGAAGTAGGAAGCAACGATGTTGACCATTGCCATGCCGCCGCGCATCCAGCCGACGCAGGCGTCAGCCAGAGCGATCAGCTTTTCGGAGATGCCGCCGCTGCCCATGAGAACGCCCATGGTGATGAAGAACGGGACGGCCATCAGGCTGAAAGACGAGATGCCCTTGACCATCAGACGGCAGACATCGGTCAGTGCCTGACCCTGCACCATCATGCACAGCACGCTGGAAAGACCAACGGCGTATGCAATGGGGAAACGCAGGAAGATCATTACAAAGAAGCTGACAAGAAGGACAATGATTGCCAGTGTCTGAACTGTCATATTACACTTCCTCCTTTACAAAAATGCTCTTGATGTGGTTGTACAGTGCCTCGATCTCGAAGATGATCATGGCGACACCGGCCAGAGGCACGGGGAAGTACATCCAGAAACGGCTCAGCCAGGGCATCGAGACATAGAAGCCGCGGCCGCCCAGGGTGGTGGCGTAGTTCCAGCCCACAACCAGCATGATGAGGCCGAGGATGCAGACCGCCAGATCGGCGAGGATGTCCAGCACCTTGACGGCGATCTTGGGCAGATAGACGTCAAATGCGGTCATGCGGATGTGTGCGCCGCGGCGGATGGCCAGAGCAGCACTCAGCACGGCCATGTAGCTCATGCAGGTCAGAACGACTTCTTCAGACCATGCGGGGTCCGGGATGAACGGGACGTAACGACCAATGACCGACATGGTGGTGATGAGAATATCCACGATCAGCAGAATCTTGCAGATAAACAGGACCACTTTGTAGGTGACGTCGTACGCCGGCTTGATCTTATCCAGAGTGGTAAAGATTTTCGGCATAGGATCTCCTCCATACTCTTATAAAAAGCCCGGCGGGTCTGCGGGCGTATCCCGTAGTCCCCCGCCGGGCTATGTACTACTTCAGGATAAAGGCGCTTTTATCAGGCCTTCATATCCAGCAGCTGCTGATACAGCTCAGCCTGATCCGAGGTGTTCTCGCTGATGACCTTAGCGCAAGCCTCCTGCCAGGGAGTCTTATCGGGGACATCGACGACGTTGCAGCCGGAAGACTTCAGCTCGTCGAGGACCTTGTTCTCAGCGGTCTCGGACAGGTCAGCGTTGAAGGCCTGCGTATCCGCAGCAGCCTCCATGACGGCAGCCTGCTGGTTCTCGGTCAGCTTGTTCCAGGCGTTGTCGGTGATGACAGCCTGCACAGCGCCCAGAGTATGGCCGTCGAGGATCAGGTTGTTAGCGACCTCGGGGAAGGCGTTGGACTTGTAGTTTGCGATGGGCTGCTCAGCGCCATCGACAACGCCGGTCTGCAGTGCGCTGTACAGCTCGCCGAAGGAAACGACGGTGGGGTTAGCGCCCAGGCCCTCGACCATGCCGTTCATGACGGGGTCGTTGGACACGCGCAGCTTCAGGCCCTTGAAGTCCGCAATGCCGGAAACGGGGTTGACGGTGAAGAAGTGACGGAAGCCCTCCTCGCCGTAGAACATGCCGCGGACGGGCAGGCCCAGCTCCTGGGGCTCGTTCAGGAACTCAGGTGCCAGATCGCTGTTGGCGAAGTTCCAGAAGTGTGCGCGGTTCTCGAAGGTGAAGGGGATGGACAGCAGCTTGGACTTGTTGCAGCCGTAGCTGGTCAGTGCGAAAGCGGAGATACGGCTGATGTCGATGGAGGTGGAGCCGCCGAGGATAGCGTCCAGAACGTCGTTCTCAGAGCCCAGAACGCCGGAAGCCTGCACATCGACGACGACGGAGCCGCCGGTCAGCTCCTCGACCTTCTCCTTGAAGTGAGAACCGGTCTGGCCGACGATGGTATCCAGCGGGTTGACCTCGGCGTAGACCAGAGTCACCTTCGGGTCGGAAGCAGCAGCTGCGGCATCACCGGCGGGAGCGGTGGAAGCTGCAGCAGAGGTAGCGGTAGAAGCAGCAGTGCTGTTGCTGGAGCCACCGCAGGCGGTCAGTGCCAGAGCAGCGGCGGAAACACCGGCTGCTGCCAGAAAGCTGCGACGAGAAATCTTCTTCATGATAAAATCCTCCTTAGATTTTCCTCATTCAGGGCGGTGCGCTCTGCACGGGTCGCACACCGTCCGTTCATTTACTGTACACACTTTAGCAAAAATTTTTAGTCAGAACAAGGGCTTATGAAAAATGTCCTGTTTTTCAAAAAAATGTGAGAAACACTTTTGTGCATTTCCTACAAGCCATAGCGCAGTTTATTCAGCACACTGCCCAACAAGATGAATACAATGTAATATCTCTTGCGCTTTTTCAGGCTTCGCGAATGCGCTGGATGAGGCGGCTCTGCTCCTCAAAAGCCGCGTACATAGGCTCGACTGCCGCCCGGAAGCGGGCTTTCTCGACGGCAGAGAGGGTCGTCACCTCCACGCCCCATTCCCGCATATGCTTCTCGGCGCTGGCCTCCCGCTCCGCCCAGAGGCGGCGTTCGGCCAGAGCGCTCTCCTTTCCGCAGGTGCGGATGATGTCCGGGAAGTGTTCGTCCAGCTCTGCCAGCTTTTCCATCGCGGCCTCGCTGGCCAGCTGCAGCTCCGGCACGCGGGCATGCTCATCCTTTAAGAAATAGGGGGCCACCTCGTAGTGGCCCATGGCCTCATAGCTGGGCCAGTTGTTTTCCGCGCCGTCTATCTCGGCGTTGTGCAGGGCTGCATAGACCCGGCTGTAGACCACCTGCGCGGGCTTTGCGCCGAGGTCCAGTATCATCTCGCTCATCATGTCCGACTCCTGCACCCGGAGCGTCAGCCCCGCGAGGTCCGCCAGCGTCTCCACCTTTTCGCGGGTGTAGAAGCTGCGGACACCGGCGTCGAACCACGACAGGCCCACGAGGTCCATCGCGCCGAGGCCCGAGAGGAATTCATCGCCGATCTCACCGTCCAGCACCCGCCACATCTGGGGCGCGTCGGTATAGAGAAAAGGCAGCTGCAATACGCTCAGGGCAGGCAGACACTCGGCCAGCTGGCTCAGAGAGACGCGGGCAAAGTCGATGCCGCCGTACTGCATCTGCTCGATGACGCTCTGTTCGGCCCCCAGCTCCCCGCCGCTGTAGACCACGACTTTGACCCTTCCCTCCGTCCGCTCGGCCACGAGGTCGGCAAAGGCCAGAGCGGCCTGAGTGGTGGGATAATCCTCGGGCTGGTTCTCGGCGTAGCGCAGGATGAGCTCCGGGCCGGTGTACTCTTCCGTCTTGCTGCAGCCCACAGCGCCCAGCGCCGTACAGGCGGCCAGCGCCAGCACAGTGCGGCGGGAAATCATCCGCCCGCTCACAGCCCGGCCTCCGGGTCGGCCTTTGCCTTCTGGCCGGCCTGACGGCGGTACTGGGTGGGAGTCATGCCGGTGCGTTTCTTAAACGCCCGGGCGAAGTAGCTGGCGTCCTCGTAGCCCACCATCGACGCCACCTCCGCCGAGGAGCGGAAGGGGTCGGCCAGCAATTCCTTTGCCGCGTTGATGCGCAGCTCGGTGAGGCAGTCGAGGAAGTTCATCTTCTGGTACTTCTTGAACTGCGCCGACAGGTAGGCCGGGCTGATGTGCAGGATCTCGCCCACGCTGTCCAGCGACAGATCGAACATATAATTATCCTCGAGGTAGCGGCGGACATGGGCCATGACGAGGGCCGTCTGGCTGTTCTCGCCCTCCTCGGGGGCGTCTTCCGCCTCTTCTTCGGTCTCCGTCTGCTCCTGCTGGGGCTGGGCGGCGGCCAGCTCTTCCAGCTTCCGCTCCGTCTCGATCTGCCGCATAGCCCGGCGCACCGAGGCTTCCAGCTCGTCGGGGTCCACCGGCTTGAGCAGATAGTCGCAGGCCCCCAGATGCACCGCCTCATGGGCATACTGGAACAGGCTGTAGGCCGTGACGAAGATGACCCGGCAGGAAGGCCGCTGGGCCAGCACGGCGCGGGCAGCGTCGAGACCGCTCATACCCGGCATCTCAATATCCATCAGGATGAGGTCCGCGCCCCACAGCACCGCCGTGTCGGCAGCTTTGCGGCCATTTTCCGCCACCTCCAGAACCACTTCCCGCTCAAAACGGCGCTGGACCAGCTCTGCAAGCGCCTCCCGCTCCAGCTTTTCGTCATCCGCGATCAACAGGCGTATCATCGTCCAAATCCTCCTCCAAAAGTTCTACAAGGGGCAGGTACATACTGATGGCCGTTCCCCGGCCCGGGTGAGAGCGGATGATCAGCCGCCCCCGTTTATCCAGAAGCCGCAGCCGTGCGGCCACGTTATAGACGCCGATATGCTCCCAGCGCTCCCCGGGCTGGGCCAGCGCGGCTTTCAGCTGGGCCAGCTGTTCGGGCTGGATGCCCACGCCGTTGTCGCAGACGCTGATATAGAGCAGTCCCTTATCCCGCAGCGGGTTGATGCGGATGCGCACCACGCCGCCCTCTTCCTTGGGCGAGATGCCGTGCTTGAAGGCATTCTCCACGATGGGCTGCAAGATGAAGGACGGCACCATCGTCTCCGTCAAATCGAGGGAGTCGGAGATGCGCCACACCATCTTCACACGGTCGCCGAAGCGGACGTGATAAATGGAGTAATACTCGTCCACGATGCGCACTTCCCGGGCCAGCGGCACCTGCTCGTCGTTGCTCATCAGGCTGTAGCGCAGCAGGTGCGACAGAGCCGTGATGAGGGCCTGAGTGCGGTAGGCTTTTTCCTGTCCGGCGGTCTGTAAAATGACGTTCAGGGTGTTGAAAAGGAAATGGGGGTCTATCTGGCTGCGCAGCTGCTGCAAACGGCTGCGCTCCATCCGGTTCTGTAATTCCAGAGCTTCTGTTTTCTGGCGGTGGAGCTCCCGCTCCATCTCGTTTTTCTCCCGCAGGGTGGTCACCTGCTCCGCCATCGAATGCTTCATGTGGTTGAAGGCTTCGGTCAGCTGGGCCATTTCCGGCTGACGGGGCGAAGGCAGGTCGGGCGAATCGAACTCGCCCCGGGTGACCTCCCGGGAGGCGCCGATCATCTGCTGCACCGGGGTCAGCAGCGTCAGCACCGAGAAGGCCATGACGCAGCCAAGCGCAAGGCAGAGCGCCACCACGACGGTCTGCACCCATTTCACCCGGTCGCTGAGGGCCGACACGGTGGTGTAAGTCCCCTGAGCGTCGGTGATGGCCGTGTTCAGCAGCTGCTGGGTGTACTGGCGCAGATAGCCGCCGCAGGGTACGATCTTATTATAGTAGAGCTGGGCGGCTTTCGTGTCCTGACCGGCGGCCACCGCTTCTTCCAGCTGGTCCACCAGTGCGGTGTAGCTGTCGTAGGTAGTGGAAACGGCATTGTAGAGCAGATACTGCTCTTCACTCACAGTGCCAAGGTCGCTCTCGATGCGCCAGAGCCATGCGTTGGTGACGGAAAAGGCGCTGTGGAGCTCCTCTGTCAGCGCTTTGGCATCGCCGTACTCCCAGCGGTAATCTTCCATGGCCGAAAGACTCCGCTCCACGCCGTTTTGAAAGCGGCTGATGGCGTTGAAGTTGCCCATCTGGTCGTCCAGTTCCCGCAGCACGGTGCCGGACTGGTAAAAGCTCAAGAATATCTGCCCCGCCAGCGCCAGAAAAAACGCCGCCAGGCAAAGACTGATCTGCCCTTTCAGGGTCATCCTGCGCCCCACGCACCCATCCTCCTTCTCTGTGATATTCTACCGCGCATCTTCCGCCTTATCCGGCCTGTCCGCCGTCAGAGCGAAAGCTCCATAAACTTTCTTTTTCGTCCTATTTTAGCACATTTTAGGGCATCTGCGCAATATCATCCTTGATTGTTGGAAAATAATATGGTACTATGACCAAAAAGGAGGGTATTTTTATGTCTCAGCCGATCTCCGTTTCCGTCCAGATGGATGCTGCATCCTTCCACGATTTTGCCGCCTTTGACCTGCTGCGCCACCACAAGGCGTGGCACCGGCCTCTGGTGTTCACGGCCATTTTGCTGGTGTCTGCCGGCTTCTGCCTGTCGCAGGTGGGCCAGAAAGACGGCGCAGCTCTGCTCACGGTGGTGCTGGCCGTGGTGGCGCTGGGCGTGCCGGCTGTCTACTTCTGGACGTTCTTCCACTCCCTGAGCCTCCAAATCAAAAAGATGGGCCTGCCCCGCCCCTTCTACCGGCTGCTGCTGGACGACGAAGGACTGTCGGTCTGGATGGCCGGCGAGCAGGACAAGCCTGAGGCGAGCCGCAAGTATGCGTGGCACGATCTGCATCTGGCCTACCGCACCCCCAACGCCATTTACCTCTATGTCCAGCAGAATCAGGCCTATCTGCTGAACGACAGCCTCGACGCCGCATGGAGCCTGCTGCAAGCCTCCCTCCCGGCAGAGCGCCTGCATGATATGCGATAAGAACGTCAAAAGCCCATCGCACAGCTGTGCGATGGGCTTTTTTGCGTCAGCAAACAAAAACAGGCAGCGCCGTGGAAAGGAGGAGAAAGCGGCGCTGCCTGTGTATGAGAACTCCTAAACATTTGCGGCTGCTAGGAGGTTGTTGGTAGTCTGTCCGCCGCCGTGGCTATTGCCTCGCATAGGTGGGGGACAGTATTTTTTAGGGGCGCGGCACCCGCTGCGGGGCTGCGCATGAATCCTGCCTGCATGGCATTTATGGAAAGTCAAAAGCCGGAGATTGGGGATCTCGTTCTTGTCTTCCCGACTGCACCTTTATTGTACCGGATAAAAATGGAGTTTCTTTGAGTTAGTTTTGAACAATCTGCAAACAAGATGTGGAAAGTCGGAGGGCTTTCTTTTCCGTTCTGCTTGACATTCGGCACAGAACGATGTATTGTTAAGTTTATTGTGAAATACCTATGAAATTCCTGCATTTTTGAGGGAGGAGACACTATGGCCGCAACGGCACAGCCGCAGCAGGAAAAGACCCTGCTCATGACCGAGGGCAGCATCTGGAAAAGCATCCTGCTCTTCTCGGTGCCGCTCATCCTGGGCAACCTGCTCCAGCAGCTTTACAACACCGCCGACTCCATCATCGTCGGCAACTTTCTGGGCAGCAACGCTCTGGCCGCTGTGGGTTCCAGCGGCTCACCCATCTACCTGCTCATCGGTTTCAGTCAGGGCGTGGCCGTCGGCGCCGGCGTCGTCGTGAGCCAGTACCTCGGCGCAAAAGATAAAAAGGAAACGCGCATCGCCGTCCACACCTCGCTGGCCATCGCGGTCATCCTCGGCCTCATCCTGACGGTGGGCGGCATCGCCGTCAGCCGCAGCCTGCTGGTCTGGATGAACACCCCCGAAGAAGTTCTCGGCGACGCCGTGACTTACATGAAGCTCTACTTCGGCGGTGTGCTGTTCAGCGTCGTCTATAACATGGCAGCCGGCATCCTCAACGCGGCGGGCAACTCCCGCCGCTCGGTCATCTACCTCGCCTGCGCTTCCATCACCAACATCATCCTCGACCTCGTACTCATCGCCGGGCTGAAGATGGGTGTGGCGGGTGCTGCCATCGCCACCGACATCAGCCAGCTCGTCTCCTGTGTGCTGAGCCTCCGCTTTCTGATGAAGGTGGACGCCGACTACAAGGTGGAGCTTTCCGCCATCCGGCCCGATCAGCGGATGACCTCCCGCATCATCCGCATCGGCCTTCCCACCGGCATCCAGAACATGGTCATCTCTTTCTCGAATGTGCTGGTGCAGTCCAGCGTCAACAGCTACGGTGCCGCCGCCATGGCAGGCTTTGCGGCCTATATGAAAATCGACGGCTTCAACATCCTGCCCGTCACCAGTTTCAGCATGGCGGCGACGACCTTCGTGGGCCAGAACTATGGCGCAGGCAACCTCAAACGAGTGAAGAATGGCATGTGGGTCACGCTGGGCATGGGCGTGCTCTACACCCTCTGCACCGGTGCTCTGCTGCTGGCGTTCCAGAATCCCATCATGCACCTGTTCACCTCCGACGAGACGGTGGTGGCCTTCGGGTGCAGCGCCATGCACTACTTCTGCCCCTTCTACTTCCTGCTGGCCATCCTCCACGGCATGGCGGGCGCAGTGCGCGGCACTGGCCGCAGCGTACCGCCGATGGTGGTGCTGCTCATCTCGCTCTGCCTCTTCCGTGTGGTGTGGATCCAGTTCGTCCTCCCCTTCTTTGCGGGCATCGAGGGCGTGTTCGTCCTCTACCCGGTGTCGTGGGCGCTGGGTGCCGTGCTGATGGCCCTCTACGCATGGAAAGGCAGCTGGATGACTTACGAGCATTCCTGACAGGAACCGGGAACCATTCCATTTTTCCATTCGCCTTTTGGGGACGTCTGTGGTATCTTATAGGTAAAAGAACAGCAAACCCGGTATCTCAGGAGGATTCATGCAGACAACAAAACCCGAAACCGCACAGCAGCGCCCCACCGGCGCACGAATGGCCCTGCTGATGCTTCTTTACTTTATCAAAATCGGCGCGTTCACCTTTGGCAGCGGATGGAGCATCATTGCCCAGATGGAGCGGGAGTTCGTGGACGAGCGCGGCTGGATGACCAAGAGCGATCTGCTGGAGCTCATCGCCGTGGGCAAGAGCCTGCCCGGCATCATGGTGGCGAACATCACTCTGCTCTTCGGCTATCAGATGGCCGGGGTGCTGGGCGGCATCTGCGCGGCCATCGGCCTGTGCATCCCCGCCGTCGTCACCCTTACCATCGTGACGGCCATCTACGACGCCATTAAAGATAACTACTGGGTCTGGTCGGCCCTCAAGGGCGTCCAGTGCGCCGTGGCCCCCATCATCGGCGGCGCGGCCATCTCTCTCGGCAAAGATGCTCTGACCAGCGCGATGCCCATCATCATCTGTGCCGTCGCCTTTGTGCTCTGTTACTTTACGTCCATCAGCAATCTGACGCTGGTGGTGGCCGGTGTGGTCATCGCGCTGGTCTGGATGGGGGTGAGCGAACATGGCCATGTTTGAGACCCTCGTTCAGCTCTTCGCCGCGTTTGCGAAGATCGGCTTCACCAGCTTCGGCGGCACCTCCATGATCCCCCTCATCATGGATGAAATGTCCTCCCACGGCTGGATGACGGATGCCGATTTGACGAACCTCATCGCCATCGCCGAGATGACACCCGGCTCTCTGGGCGTCAATGCCGCCACCTTTGCAGGCACCAAGACCGCCGGGATGCCGGGCGGCGTCTTCGCGGTCCTGGGCGTCCTCAGCCCCACCCTGACGCTGACGCTTCTGGCGGCGGCGTTCTTCCAGAAGTTCCGCACCAGCAAGGTGATGAGCTACATCATGAAAATCGTCAAGCCTGTCTGCATCGGCATGGTGCTGGGTGTTCTGGTGGGCCTCTGCCGCCAGACCTACATCACCGAGGCAGGAGGCATCAGCCTGCCGGGCATCGCCATCGGCATCCTCTGCTTTGTACTGCTCCAGAAATTCAAGCTCAGTGTGCCGAAGGTCATCGGCATCGCGGCGGTGCTGGGGCTGGTGTGCTTCGGGGTGTTTTGACCAGCTTTCCTTCAGCTCTTAGGCTCTCTCTTTGGGAGAGGCATTTGCTCTACTTAAAGCAAAAGCATCCGCAGCACCCTCGCCGGGTGTCTGCCGATGCTTTCTTTCTATATTATTCTTATTATTTTACCGCCAGCGGCGACGGCCTTATACTCACTTCTCCGTGGCAGAGCATCTCGGTGCGGCCCCCTTCCCGCTGCACGATGAGCCGCCCGGCGTCGTCGATGGCCACCGCCTTTGCGGCGTAGCTCTCCGTCCCGGTGCAGACCGTGACCCAGTGGCCCGGCACAAAGCACCGGGCGCGGTACTCGTCCAGACAGTCGAAGGCCGGGCAGAGACCCAGCAGTTCCCGGGCGATGGCCCCAGCCAGTGCCGCCCGACTCACCGGTGCAGGCCCACCGGGGTAGAGACTGCCCGCGATGGGCCGCAGCTCCTCGGGCCAGTCCTCCGGGCGGGAGGTCAGGTTCAGGCCGATGCCCACCACCAGCCATTCCAACTGTCCGCTCTCGATGTCAGCCCCGGCTTCCGTCAGGATACCGCAGACCTTCTTGCCGTTATAATAGAGGTCGTTGACCCACTTGATGCCCAAGTCCAGCCCGCAGAGCCGCTTCACAGCCCGGCAGACGGCCACCGCCGCGCTGACGGTGACGGTCTGCGCCTCGGTCATGGGCAGGCCGGGCCGCAGCACCAGCGAGAGATAGATGCCTTTCCCCTCCGGGCTCTCGAACCGCCGCCCCAGCCGGCCCCGGCCCGCCGTCTGCTGACTTGTCAGCACCATCGTGCCGTGGGGCGTACCCTCGAGGGCCAGCGTCTTGGCCGTGCGGTTGGAACTTTCCAGCTTGTCGTAGAGGTAGATGGGGGCGTCGTACTCCCCCACCGCCTCGGCGCAGAAGGGGTCGCCGCCCGCCAGCCGATAGCCCCGCCGGGGGGCGGCTTCCAGCGCATAGCCCTGAGCCGCCAGTGCAGCCGCAGCCTTATGGACAGCAGCGCGGCTCACACCCAGCTGCTGCGCCAGCTGCTGGCCGGAGATGCATTCGCCCTGGGCGGCGGAGAGCGCCGCCAGAAGTGCCTGTTTTGTGGCAGAGGCCATCGTGTTTTCTCCTTTGTGAGGTTTGATAAGGCCATTTTACCACATTTTCAATATTTTTCCCACGATTTTGCAGGTTTTGGACCCACTGATTCGTATCGATAGACAGAGCGCTTGAAATGCCGGGCAGAAAGGAGGCGGAGAGCAGCCATTGAATGCACTGGAATTTGACAGGCTGGTACAGAAGTATCAGTCCCTCGTCTACACCATCTGCCGTCAGCTGGTGGCAGATGAGGGCTATGCGCAGGATCTGACGCAGGAAACTTTTCTCTCTGCATGGCGGAGCATGGACCGCTGTCCTGCCGGATACGAAAAGCAATGGCTGGCCCGCATCGCCTCCAACAAAGCCAAGGATTACTTACGCAGCGCCTGGGCGCGCCGGGTGAACACCCCCGGCGACGATGTGCTTGCACTTGAGGGCGCACCGCCCGGCAGCGAGCCGGAAGCGCAGGTGCTGGAAGCTCTGGGCGAAGAGGAGCTGACGCAGCGCATCCTCGCTCTGCGGGAGCCCTACAAGACGCCCTGCCGCCTCATGCTGCTGGAACAGCACACCGCCGCCGAAGCCGCCCGGCTCTGCGGCAGGCCCCAGAAAACAGTGGAGGCGCAGGTCTTCCGGGCAAAAAAGATGCTGGCCGCGCAGCTGAGCGCCGCCGGAAAGGAGGGCTTTTGAGATGGAATTGTTCCGTGAAGACGGCTGTCTGAGCGACGAAGGGCTGTACGCCCTCACCGCCGGGCAGCTGGACGAGCTGGGACGGCTGGAAGCCGCCGAACATCTCGCCTACTGCGACAAATGCACCGATCGTTACACCGCACTTCTGACCGCCGACGCCCTCACCGACCCGCCCCGGGATGTCCGCCGTACCGTGATGAGCACCATCTGGGTGCGGCTGATGCAGAGCACCTATGGCCGGGCTGCGGTGGCGGGCGTCGCCGCCGTGTTGGCGCTGACCATGTGGCGTACCGGAGCGCTGACCTTCGTCACCGACCACGGCAGCGACCTGCAGGCTCTCCTGCCCACAGTCCAGGTCACCCTGCCGGAAAAACAGCCCCCGAAGATTCTGCCCGAAAAGCTGGGCAGGCCCGTGACTTCCCGCCCCGGCGAGAACATCTATACCCGCGTTTCCTCTGTGCTGGAAAGCCTGCTGAACGCGGCAGAAAACATAAAATCATAAAACAAGGAGATCGTTATGCTGAAAAACGGATTTTTGACCTTCTGCTGTGCGTTTATCCCCGGCGCAGGCCAGATGTATCAGGGTTACATGAAGCGGGGCCTCTCCCTTATCCTCACGGCCTGCCTCATCGGGATGGTGAGCTCACTGCTCAACCCGGTGCTGCTCCTGCTGGTGGTGGTGTGGATGTACAGCTTCTTTGACACCTTCAACCTCCGGGCGCAGATCATCGCGGACACCGCGCCGGAGGACGACTACCTTGTCCACTTCGACCCCCGCGACAAGCGGCTGGCCCGAGCTCTGCTGGACAGCCACAAGCTGGTGGGCTGGCTGCTCATCGCCTTCGGCGCGCTCATCGCCTACCAGAACCTCATCATGAACACTCTCGGCGACCTCGTCTACCGCTGGGGCCACTCCTCCCCCGTTTTCCGCGCCCTCTATCTCGTCATGGCCAGCCTGCCGGATGTGGTGGTCTGTGTGGTCCTCATCGTCTGCGGCGTCTGGCTGGTGAAAGGCCCCCATCCGGCCAAAAAGCCGGATGCTTCCAAGGATGTCCCCGAGGATGCCGATTTCTGTGAGTATCACGCCGACGCGGCCGCGCAGCCGGAGAACGCTCCTCTGCTCTCCGGCCCGGTGGTGAACGAAAACGAGGTGACGGACGATGGCTTCGACCACGAACACGACGAATAAGCCGCTCCGCCGAGTCGGCACCCTGACGCTGGGCGTCTGCCTCATCGCGGCGGGCACACTCTTCCTGCTGGCCCGCTTCCTGCCCGGCCTGCCGTGGCTGGTCATCTGGCAGGTGATCCCTGCGGCGGGTCTCATCCTGCTGGGGTGCGAGGTACTCTACTACTCGGCCCGGCCCGGCGCATGCCGGTGCGACTTCGGCTCGGTGGTGCTCTGCCTGCTGATGATGGGTGGGTGCTTCGGCGTCTCGACCCTTATGCTGCTGGCCCAGATGCTGGGCCGCGGCTGCACCATCCACCTGTGAACACAAGAAAGCCTGTGCAGCCTCCCGCCCCGGGAGCGTGTGCACAGGCTTTTTCGTTTGAAGAGAGAGGCTTACTGTACGCCGGTCAGCTCAGCCAGCTTGTGGTAGATCTCGGTGTTGTCGAAGACGCCGCGGAACTTCTCCGCACCAGTGCCCAGCGCATAGATGTTGACGGAAGCGCCGGTGTGGGCATAGGTGGTGTGGTCCATGCCGGACTTGTGGTTGATGGTGTGGCAGATGGCCATGCTGAAGGGGATGTAGGTGCCGTACAGCTCATAGTCCTGCTGGCTCATCTCCTTCTGGGAGGCAGCGCCGACTTCCAGCGTCCGCTCGTAGGCTTTGCGCAGATTCTCCACCTCGTAGTCGGTCAGCAGCAGCTTGCCTGCACTGGCGGCATCGGGGGCGGTGGGCAGGGTCAGGCCGAAGTTTGCCTTCACGTCGGCCATGGCGGCCTCGAAGGGAGTCTTGTTAGCGATGTAGCCCTTCACATAGGTGGAGTCGAACTTGGCGTAAGACATCTTCTGGTGGGTGAGGTTGGTCAGGAAGGTGTCGTAGTTGGTGGTCTTGTAGCCGATGGCCATGCCGCCCGTCTCGTGGTCTGCGGTGACGAGGATGAGGGTGTCGTTGGGGTGGGCGTTGTAGAAGTCCACAGCGGCCTGCACGGCGTTGCTCATCTCCAGCACATCGTGGATGGAAGCGGCGGCATCGTTGGCGTGGCAGGCCCAGTCGATCTTGCCGGACTCGGTCATCAGGAAGAAGCCCTTCTTGTTGTCCAGCAGCTCGATGCCCTTCCTGACGTAGTCGGTCAGCTGCCACTCGCCTGCGGCGGCGTCCATGGCGTAGTTCATGGCCTTGCCGTCGGCCAGTGCCTCGGCGATGATGAGGGTCTTGCCTGCACCAGCCTTGAGGGTGGCAGCGTCTGCCTGACGGGTGACGACGTTGTAGCCGTTCTGGGCGGCGATCTCGTGGTTGTTGGGGCCGGTGCCATCGCCGTTCACCTTCTGGAACTCGCCGCCTGCGAAATACTCAAAGCCGGAGGCGGCCAGCTCTTTGCCGATGGCGTAGTAGTTCTTGCGGGTCTTCTGATGTGCATAGAAGGCAGCGGGGGTGGCGTGGTCGATGTTGACGGTGGACACGACGCCCACCTTGTAGTTCTTCTGGGCATGGAGCTTCTCGGCGATGGTCTCATACGGCACATCGCGGGTCCACGGGCACATATTGATGACGCCGCTCTCGGTCTTGTGGCCGGTGGCGATGGAAGTGGCAGTGGAAGCGGAGTCGGGGCAGAAAGAAGTGCTGTCGTAGGTGGTCACACTGCCCACCTCGGGGAACTGAGTGAAGCTCAGCTCGCCCTCGACGACAGCGCCATTATTCTCCACCGTACCTTTATAGAATCGGGCGGACTGTATCTGGGCCGTACCCATGCCGTCGCCGATGAAGAGGAAGACATACTTGGGTTTGCCGCCGAACACGCCCAGCAGTCCGTTCTCTTCCTCTGCTGCTTTGGCGGCATTGGGGGCAGCGGCGTTGGCAGCGGCAGGCGCTGCGGCCAGCATACCGGCGGCGGATGCAAAGGCACCGGCCTTCAAAAAGCTGCGGCGGGACATTTTATTCTCTTTCATGCGAAAGTCCTCTCTTTCCATGAGCCTCATGGCTCCTTCTCTCTTTTTCGATTTACCGGGAACGGCCTTATTCTACCGCCGCAGCCGCCCGGCCCGAAACCATGCGGACGCAAAATCGGCGTAAAACCCCGGCGGCGGCTTTGGGCCGTCTGTAAAAAAGAAGACTTCTGCTGCGCAAAAAGCGCCCCTCCGGTAAAACGGAGGGGCGCTTTTGTATGTTACAGGTCAATTATGCGTTGAACTTTTCCTCGTCCAGCAGACCCTCGCTCTTGGCCACGCAGATGCTGGCCACAGCGTCGCCCACCACGTTCAGGGAGGTGACGAGCATCTCGATGGGGCGGTTGATGGCGAGGATGAGGGAGTAGGCCAGCAGGGCGCTATCATTCACGAAGCCCGCACCGGACAGGATGGTGAAGAGGATGACGGCTCCTGCGCCGGGGGCGGCAGGCGTACCCACCGAGGCCAGCAGAGCCAGCAGAGCGACCACGACCAGCTGGGCGGGAGTAACGGTGTAACCGGCGCAGCCTGCGATGAAGACGGTGGCCACCACCTGCATGATGGCGGTGCCGTCCATATTGATGGTCATGCCCAGAGGCAGGACGAAGGAGGCGATGGACTCATCGACGCCGAAATCCTCGGTGCAGACCCTGATGTTCAGGGGGAGAGTGGCTGCGCTGGAAGAGGTGGAGAAGCCGAAGACGGCCACGTTGGCGATCTTCTTAATGAAGGTGATGGGGTTCTGCTTTGCGCCCAGCGCCACCACCAGAGGATAGGCCACCAGCAGGAAGACGAAGAGCAGGACCACCGTGACCACCACATACACCAGAGCGGGCTTGAGGTAATCAATGCCATAGATGGCGAAGGTGCGGGTCAGCAGCACGAAGACTGCAAAGGGCGCGAAGTTTGTGACGACGAAGTTCAGGAAGACCACCACCACGTCGTTCACCTCGCCCAGCAGGCGGCGGAGGGTGGAAGTACGGCTCTCACCCAGCACATTCATGCTCAGGCCCACAGCCACCGCGAGGAAGACGGAGGAAAGAACAGCGTTGTTGCTGCCGAAAGCCGTGACGATGTTGGAGGGGATGACATTCAGCACCACGTTCAGGGGGTTGGAACCGGTGGAGCCGGCGGCTTCCGTCAGGCCCTCGATGTGAGTGTTGAAGAGACCCATGGAATAGGTGGCGTAGCCCACGCATCCGGCCAGTGCCAGCGCCATAAAGGAGCAGAGCAGGAACCAGAAGAGGGTCTTGGCCGAGATGCGGCCCATGGTGCTGGTATCGGCAATGCTGCCGATGGCCAGCGCGATGGAGGTGAAGACCATCGGGATGATGACCAGCTGCAGTGCTTTGATGAAGAGCTGGCCGATGATGTAGAAGAGGCCGAGCGCACGTTCCGCGCCCTCTGCGGTGATGTCCTGGAAGAGCAGGTCGTTGATGGTCTGCCAGATGCCGCTGTTGCCGGAAGCCACGAGCTTTTCGCGCAGCATCATAAAGGCAAAGCCTGCCGCCAGACCGCAAACCAGAGACACCGCCATCTTTCTTGCCAGTGCCGCGCCGCTGTTCTTATTTTTTTCCATACGATTTTCCTCACTTTTGTCCATTTCCCAGTGTGTTTCGCTCACATTCGACCTATCCTACCACGGCAAACTGTTGGACGCAAGGGAAAAATCGGCTTTTCAGGCGATTTTTCCGCAAAAGTACGACGCATGAAAATTTGATGTAAAAATTACGTTCTGGATAAAAGGCCAAAAGAAAACCTCTCCGTCACGCCTACGGCGTGACGGAGAGGTTTGATCTTATGTATTGTCTGCGCCCAGCTCTGCGGCTTCCAGCACCTTGATGCCTTCGGCCTCGAACGCGGCGCGCAGAGTCTCGGCAAAGCCGGGGCGCGGCACCTTGTTCTTGACGCAGAGGGTGATGATGCCATGCAGGCTGGTGCATTCCAGACCGATGGAGGCGCCGTCCGCCGGCACCCAGGTCTGGAAGTCCTCGATGTACCGGGTCAGCTCCGGGCTGGACGGGGCGAAGGGGTCGCCCAGATAGCTCACCCAGAAGTCCGCCGGGAAGCCGCTGATGTACTCGCCCATCTGGAAGATGCGCTTTTTGATGCTGAGGCTGGCTTTCTGCTGGTAGACCCGGTAGACCCAGCCCATCTGCTCCGCGATACGGAACAGTTTTCGCTCAGCGGAAAGGTTCTCTTTCAGGTCAGCGTCCACGCCCACGGCCACTTCGGCCAGCGGGGCATCTGCCGTCAGCGGCAGCTTGCGCTGGAAGGAGGCCACGCAGTTGTAGAGGGCGTTCGGCGCACCCAGCGCGTCGCGGGCGTCTGTCGAGTAGCTGTAGAGCACCTCGTCCTTGTCCAGATACGCCCGCACCGCCTTACAGAGCAGGGCCGTAAGGGTGCTGAAGGGCTTGACGCCGCAGCGGAGGGCGGCGTCCACAAGCCCCGCCTTTTCCAGCCGGACACGGCAGCAGGTGGGCGTCTCTTCAAAGGTCTGCACCACGGGGCGCTGCATATCGTTGGCCACCTGACTCTCGGGGTACTTTGCAAGGATGTCCTCGATGTCGTAGGCAGGGTCCGTCTCAAGGGTCCGGCCCTCGAAAGCTGTGCCGTACCGCAGGTTGCAGTAGAACTGCAGCACCATGGTCATGAAGGGTGCTATGCCCCGGCCATCGGCCAGAAAGTGGAACCAGTCAAAGTAGACGACTTTCCCCTCATAGCTCAGGGCAACCGTAAAGCCGTTCTCGTCCGGAAATTCGGGCTTTGCGCTGCCCTGCCGCACCGGGCAGGGGGCGTCCGACGGCTCAAGGTGGAGCAACTTTTTCTCCCACACCGGCTTCTGGAAATAGTAGGGAGCCTTTGCCCGGGCCGCATCCAGAGCCTGCTGCAAAAGCGCACCGTCCACGGCATCTTTCAGCGTGACCTGATAGCGGCAGTTGACCATGTTTTCGCGGTAATAGTAAACGATACCCTGAAAAACAGAGCGCTGTTCGGCATCCATTCCTTATTCCCCCGCGTGTGCGGCCAGATAGTCGGCCAAATCGCTGACGGTGACGAAGTTGCGCAGCTCCTTTTCGGGGATGCGCAGGCCGAAAGTCTCCTCCAGGTCGGCGACGACGGTCAGGATCTCCATGGACGACAGGTCCAGATCGTCCATCAAGACGCTGTTCTCGTTGACATCATCGGGGGAAATTTCTGCAACATCTTCCAGAATTGCAAGGATCTGGGACACGATCTCGGTTCTTTCCATAGTTTGAATCTTCCTTTCGTAATTCCATTAAAGGCGGCTGCGGCTCTTTTCCAGTATTCCGCAGCCTGCCCGGTTTATTCTTACTTGCGCAGCAGCTTGCCGGTGCCGGTGCGGGGCAGAGGCTCGGTGCTGAACTCCACGGCGCTCATCCGCTTGTAGAGCGGCAGGGTGCGGTTGGTCTCGGTGATGAAGTCGCGGACGGTCTGCTGGTCGGCCTCGCTGCAGTAGATGACGGCACAGATCTTCTTGCCCTTCTCCCTGACGATGCATTCCTTGACGGCCTCGCACTTGGACAGCAGATTTTCCAGTTCTTCGGGGCTGACGTTCTCACCGTTGTCGAGGATGATGATATTCTTCTTGCGTCCGGTGATGTAATAGAAGCCGTCCTCGTCCACACGGGCCAGGTCTCCGGTGTGGAACCAGCCGTCGGCGTCGAGGACTTCTGCGGTGGCCTCGGGGTCTTTGTAATAGCCCAGCATGACGCAGCCGCCGCGGATGCAAATTTCGCCCGTCTCGTCCAGCTTGTACTCGGCGTGGTCGTCGGGCTTGCCCACGGCGCGGATGTGCTTTTCGTCCTGCTCGTAGTTAATGATGCCGTCGCCGCAGGTCTCGGTCATGCCGTACACCTGAGTGATCATCATGCCCTGCTGTGCCAGCTCGGCCAGCATGGCGCCGTCAAACATGGCAGAGGAGCCGCAGGGGTTCCAGACGCCGTTCAGGCGGGCGCGGCGGCCCCGCTTGACGTCTTTATAGATGGCCTCCATCAACATGGGAGCCACAGCGATGGCATCGCTGTGCATCAGGCCGAGGTCGCGGTAGAAGTCGCGGATGTCGGCGGAGAGGTTCAGCGCCCAGCCCTTGCAGGCCCAAACGAAGAGGCAGATGAACGTACCCAGATGGAACAGGGGCAGGATGGCGAAGTTGCTCAGGACGTCGTCTTTGTCCTCGGGCATATGCTCGTGCTTATAGTCCAGCATGGCGTCGCCGAATTTGACCTGGCACTCCACAGTGGTAAAAAAGTTGTGCTCCGAGAGCATGACGGCCTTGCTGCGGCCGGTGGTGCCGGAAGTGAACATCAGCACCATCAAATCATCATGGCCCACGCAGTCAACAAGCTCTGCAGGCGCGCTGTCCTTGAAGGCGTCCATCGGGCGGAGTTTATCGCCGTAGGCGGCCTCGATGTCGGGGCGGCAGCCATAGTCGATGCCGTCGTTGACGATGAGGGAAGGCTCGGCAAGGCCCAGCTCATATTCCAGCTCGGGCCAGGTCTTTTTCTGGTTGATGGTCACGACGACGGCCCCGGCGAGGATAGCGCCGAAGCTGTTGACACCGTACTCATAGCAGTTGCGGCTCATGATGCCGACACGCTTGCCCTTGATGTCGGGGATATTCTCCTTAAAATAAGTAACGGCCCTGCGGATGTCCTGCACATACTGGGCGTAGGTCTTTTCCACCACAGTCTTGCCATCGGCGGCCACATAGCGGAAAGCCACCCGGTCGGGGTACTGCTTCGCCATGACGTCCGTGATGAGCTCATATACAGTATTTATCATTTTTGTCGCTCCTTGCTGTTTTTCTTTATTGCAGCGAAACGCCGGCATTTGACATATTCTGCCTCAGAGTAATAATACCTGTTTCGGCAGAGAAATGCAACTACGCGGCGTATCCTTTTCACTGTTTCTTCTTACTTGTTACTTGCGCAGCAGCTTACCCAGAGCGTTGCGGGGCAGGGGCTCAACGGTAAACTCCACGGTACTGATGCGCTTATACAGCGGCAGGCTGCGGTTCACCTCGATGACGAAGGCTCTGACCTCTTCCTGCTTATCCTCAGGGCAGTAGATGACGGCACAAATTTTCTGGCCCTTCTCCTTCACGATGCACTCGGTGATGGCCGGGCAGAGGGCCAGCTTCTTTTCCAGCTCTTCGGGGCTGACGTTCTCGCCGCTGGCGAGGATGATAAGGTTCTTCTTGCGGCCGGTGATGTAATAGAAGCCTTCCTCATCCATCCGGGCCAGGTCGCCGGTGTGGAACCAGCCGTCGGCGTCGATGACCTCTGCCGTGGCCTCGGGGTCCTTGTAGTAGCCCAGCATCACGCAGTCGCCCTTGATGCAGATCTCGCCGGTCTCGTCCAGCTTATACTGAACGTGATCGTCGGGCTTGCCCACGGCACTCATGTGCTTTTCGACCTGCGTAAAGTTCAGGATGCCGTCGCCGAAGGTCTCGGTCATTCCGTAGCACTGGTTGACGACGAAGCCGTTCTGGGCCAGCTCCAGCAGCATTTTGGGGTCGAGGGCAGCGGAAGAGCAGCACAGATCCCACAGGCCGTTCAGACGGCTGACGCGGCCACGCTTCATGTCGTTGTAGATGGTCTCCACCAGCATGGGGGCCGAGGCCATGACGTCGCTGTGCATCAGGCCCAGGTCGCGGTAGAAGTCGCGGATGTCGCCGCAGAGGTTCAGAGCCCATCCGGCAGGCGGGTAGGACATAACGCAGACGAAGCAGGCCATGTGGAAGAGGGGCAGCAGGGTCATATGGCTCAGCGGCAGCTTCTGGCCTGCCGGGAGGCGGTTGGTGATCCAGTTCTCTGCCACCTCCGAATAGGTGTGCAGGCTGGCGCACATATTCCGCTCCGAGAGCATGACGCCCTTGCTGCGGCCGGTGGTGCCGGAGGTGAACATCAGCATCATCAAATCATCGTGGCCCACGCAGTTGGTCAGCTCGCCGGGGGCGGTCTCTTTATAGCAGTCCATGGGGCGGAGCTTCGGGCCGTAGGCGGCTTCCAGCTCGGCGCGGCAGCCGTAGTCGATGCCGTCGTTCAGGATGAGGGCAGGCTCCACGAGGCCCAGCTCATATTCCAGCTCCTCCCAGGTCTTTTTCTGGTTCAGGGTCACGAGAACGCCGCCGGCGAGGATGATGCCGTAGGACGCCACGCAGAATTCATAGCAGTTCCGGCTCAGCAGAACGATGCGCCGGCCCTTGATGTCCGGCACTTCGGCCTTGAGATAGGCCACCATCCGGCGGATGTCCTGCGCATACTCGCGATACTTCTTCTCCACGACGGTCTTGCCGTCCTCGGCCACATAGCGAATGGCCACATGATCAGGAAACTCCTGCTCCATGCAGCGGGTCACCATGTCGTATACGCCTGCAGGTACTTTGATGTATTCAGCCATCGGTTTTTCTCCTTTTTTGTCAAATTTTCAGCTCAGCACTTTTTTCATTCACTTTCCAGAGTCATTCCGAATCTCTGGCAGTTCGAGGAAAACTTTGGCACGGCTCCTTATGGCAACAGTATACCGCAAGCAGAGTGTAAACGCAAGATTTAATTGCACAAATATGCAACTTGAACTTGCATTCCATTTGTGCAGGCAGATGTAATTCTTTCCTTTTGTTGCGATGTGCAAAAAGCTGTGATACACTTTTTTCGTCAGGACGAAACTTCGCCCGGAGGTCGAGTCCTTATCAAATTGACAGCAAGCCCAAAAAGCATTATACTGTTTATATCATTTAGCAAAAAAGCTCCCCGCCGAGCTTCATATTTTTATTTATCGCGCCTAAAACACGGCCTTCCGGGGCCTCCGGGACGAATGGCGCACAAGGAGGACCCTTTTCATGGAAGGCACCAAGCCCCGCACTGTAAGCAGCCTTGGCATGTTCGACCTGCTGAAAGGCATCGGAATGCTGGCCATCGTCTTTGCCCACACGGCAGAGCTTTACCCCCTCGGCACCAACGACGTCACCCCTTTCGCGTTCGCGCTGTTCGCTTACCGCGAAGCGTTGATGGCCGCCTTTTTTATTGCCAGCGGCTACGGCTTCCGCAAGCGCTCCATCCACAAATGCATCGAGCAGCAGCTCAAGACCCTGCTCAAGCCTTACGTTTATACTGCACTGGCCACCACGGTGCTCCACGCTTTCATTCACCACGCAGCTTTCGGCTCGTGGGATGCTGCCATCTCAGAATCGGCCAAGGTCTTAGGCGGTTTCCTGTTAGGCCTGCCCCACACGGCCACTTACTTCGGGCAGCAGTTTTTCTCCTGCGGACCCATGTGGTACTTAGTGGCTCTGATGCTGGCGTGGGTGCTGCTGGACGTGCTGCTCGAGATCTTCCCCGAGCGGTACATAACCCCCGCAGTCGTCGGCGTCACCCTGCTTGGCTGGGGCGTCACGCTGGTGTGGGAGGCTCCTTTCTGCATCGCACAGGGCATGGTGTCGTTGCCCTACCTTTACATCGGCTATCTGGCCAAGAAGCGCCTCCTTTTCGAAACTCCCCTTTCCGGCAGAGCCAAAGCCGGACTCATCGCGTCCGCGCTGGGCGTCGTCGCGGGCGTTTTGCTGACCCAGAGCACCGACTGCGTTTCGCTGGGTGAGTGGACGATGGGGCCGCTGAGCATCCTGCTGGATGGCGCAGTGGGCTACGGCATCATCCGGCTCTTTTTGAAATGGCAGCGCCGAGTGGACGGCCCCATCTCCCATGCCATCGAGTGGGTGGGCCGGCGCTCGCTCTTCATCTTCTGCATCCACACTGTGGAGCTGACGGCCATCCCGTGGTATCTGATGGCTGCAAAGTATGCTGACCATCCGGTGCAGGGGATGCTGCTGCAGTTCGTGTTCTCGCTTGTGTCCATCTTCGCCGTCACCGAACTTCTGATGCGCCGCAAAGAGCTTGGCCGGAAGCTTCGGGGCGGAAAGCCTGCGGACAAGCCCCGGCAGCGGAGCAAGACCCGCCGCTATGCGGCAAAACACTGAAATTCCTGCGCTTTGGTATCCAGCCATTTTGAGGGTAGACTATAGTTACTTTTGATGCATGGGCTTGCAGCGCGGGTTGTACGCCTTGCGATAAATTGGAGGAGGCCCCGGTAATGATGAACGAAACTCCTGAAGCGGCTCTGCGCAGCCGCATTGCGGACCTTGAACAACAGCTCAAACTTGCAGACGAAGGCACTTCGCGGCTGGCCCAGCGCTGCCTTGAGCTGGAAAAGCAGCTGCAGACCTTCTATGCTGCCCACCCCCAGAGAGAGAGGCAGACCGACTCGCCTGCTCTGGTGCAGCCGCTGCTTTACTATGATGCCGGGTTCGGCTTTTCCCAGAAAGACACCGTCAAGGCCCCGGACTACGAATACGACGAGCTGAACGGCATGGTGACAGCGACCTTCGAACTGCCGGAGGCCGCGTTCAATCTCCGTCTCGACCCCGGTGAACTGCCTTGCTGCATCACCGATTTCGTCTTCTCGGATGACCGCATCCTCTGCCGCCCGGTGAACGGTGTGCCGCTCCATGGCGACGGCATCCTGTTCCTCAACAACGACCCGAATTTCATGCTGGATGGTCTGAACCGTTTCCCCGCCGGGATGAAGCTGGGCGTGAGCTACTGCTACTTCCCGCTGGAGCCGCTGGCTGACGACCCGTTGTTCGCCGCCGTTCTCGAGGGCGTACAGTATTTCCAGAAGACCCGCGTCTGCGAGCAGAAGCACCTCGACCAGCTGGAAAAAACTACGGCTGACCAGAAGCAGACCATCGAGGCCCTGCAGAAGAATCTCTCCGAGCTGCATCAGGCCAACGCCGAGCTGAGCGCCCGGAGCAAAGCCTACGAGAGCTCGCTGGAAAACATCCTCTCTTCCAGCAGCTGGAAACTCACGCTGCCCCTGCGCCGCCTGCTGGGGCTGTTCCATCGCAGCCATTGAGCCTGCCTGCGGAGAGGAGGATACGATGTACAGCAGTTATACCACTCTGCAGCGGGCTCAGCTCGCCAAACAGGAATATCTCGATACCCAGGAAGTTTTTCTCGGCATCTATGCGCCGGGGCGGAACGCCGCCCTGAAAGCTTCCCTGCAGGACCAGCTCCACCGCAAATTTTTATTGACGGACAGCCTCCGCCCTGAAGCCCTCGGCAGCGCCGCCGGTGTGCTTCTGGTCAGGGAAGACCTTTTCCTGATGTCCACGGCCCTTTCCTGCTTTGCGGACGCACTGCGCAGCGGCGCAGACTACGTCACCAGCGACGCCGTCTTCGGCTACTCAGGCGTCACCACCCTCTACCACAGTCAGGGCTTTGCAGCCTGCCCGGGCTGCGCCCTCGTCTCCCGGGAGCTGCTGCGCCGCTGTCAGGCGGAAGCCCGCGACCCGGAAAATCCCGTCGAACTGCTGACGCTGGCGGCGAAGCTCAGCCGCAGCCACGTCTGCCTCCCGCTGGCGCTGGCCCACTATGAGCGGGACATCTGCGCCGAAGACGTCTGGTCTGTAAAGGGGAAGCGCGTCTTTATCATGAGCCACCTGCTGGACATGACCGGTGCGCCCATCGTGCTGGTGAGCGCCGTGCCGGTGCTGCGCAGCATGGGCTACGAAGTGGTCGTCCTCGGCCCTGAGGACGGCGGCTCCATGCCGCTTTTCCTCGAGGCGGGAGCTACCGTCATCACCCGCAAGGGCTGTGTTCAGTCTCCCCTGCTCTGGGGGCTGGCCCTTTGCGCCGACCTCGTTCTGGCCAACACCGTCGTGGAGGCCCGGGCCGTCCGCGCCCTGAGCGGTGCGCGGGTTCCGGTGCTCTGGTGGCTCCACGATGCCTTTGCAGGCTACCCCCACATCGCCCACCAGATCCCCAGAGAGCTGGGCGAAAATATCCGGCTCTACTCCGTCGGCAGCCACGCCGCCAACGCCATGCACTCGGTGCGGCCGGAGTTCAACATCCGGCCCCTCATCTACGGCCTGCCGGACTACGCCGCCGAGAAGTTCTCCCACTACGATTTGAGCTATGCGGGCGGGCGGCCTCTGTTCGCCACCGTGGGTTCCTTCGAGAACCGGAAAGGTCAGGACATCTTCTGCAAAGCCATCCGGCTGCTGCCGCCTGAGACCATGAAGAAAGCATCCTTCCTCTTCGTGGGCAAGGCCGCAGAGGCTGAGATGATGGACGCCGTGCGGAGCCTGACCGCTGACTGCCCCGACAACGTCTTTTACGTCAAGCGGCTCACCCGCGACGAGATCAAGAGCCTGATGGCCCAGTGTACCTGCCTCGTCTGCGCCTCCCGCGACGACCCCATGCCTACTTTCGTCACTGAGGGCCTCATCTTCGGCAAGCCCGCCATCGTGTCGGAGCACACCGGCACCGCCGGGCTCATCACCGAGGGCGTGGACGGTTTCGTCTACGAGGACGACGACCCCGAAAAGCTGGCCGAGCGGCTGGCCTGGGCCATCGAGCACCCGGAAAAGCTGGCTGCCATGCGCCCCGCCTGCCGTGAGCTTTACGAGAGCCATTACTCCAAGCAGGCGTTTTCCGACAGTTTACAACAGGCTGTAAAGGAGCTCACCGGCGAATAAGCTCCCCGTTCTTTATCACTCTGCCGAAACTGAGGCAAAAAATTTGGCAGTTGTTCACAAACACCCCTCCGGACTGTGATATACTCTCCTAAGAGTTTATCCCAGTCCGTTTTTTGTTGAAATTTGAAAGGAGTCCCCGCATGAGTTCGTCCGCCTCCCCCGCCCCTTCGCGCCGAAAGACCCTGCTCTCGCTGGGCGTTCTGGCTCTGCTGACCGGCATCGTGGTGTTCATCTTCCGGGAGCACTGGGCCGAGATCTCCGAGGCGCTGAGCCGGCTCACCCTCGGACAGGGGCTGCTGGCGCTGGCCGTGGGCCTGAGCTACCCGCTTCTCGAGGGCGTATCCAGCTGGCTCATCGTCCGCAGCCGCCTGCCCTATTTCCCGCTGCGGCAGGGTATCGACAATGCATGGATGGGGACCTTCGGCAATGTGGTGGGCCTCGGCGCAGGGTCGGTGCCATTTCAGACGTGGTATCTCCACCGGCGCGGGCTGGACGTTGGCCCCGGCGTGGGGCTGATGACCCTGCAATACGTCTTCCACAAGACAGCCGTCCTGCTTTACGCCACCGTGTTGCTTCTGGCAGGCCGCCCCTGGATAGCGGCCCACTCCGACGGTGTGCTGCGGTATCTGCCCGGGGCCTACGCTGTCGTGGCGGGCGTCATCGTGGGGCTCATCGCCCTCTGCGCCCTGCCGGTGGTGCAGCGTCTGGCCCGCTGGCTGCTGCATTTTCTGCCCGACACGGGCCGCTGGGCCGAGCGCCGGGAAAGCTGGCTGGAGCAGCTGGACACCCTGAGCACCGAGAGCCGCCATCTGCTGGCAGACAAGCCCCGCTGTGCCGCCATTCTGGGCGTGCATCTCGTAAAGCTGTTCCTGCTCTTCTGCCTGCCGTGGATGGGGCTGCGGTTCATGGGGCTGGACACCGGACTCACCTTCTGGCAGGTGCAGCTCCTCACGTCGCTGACCCTCTTTGTCTCCAACGCCCTGCCCAACGTGGCGGGCATGGGCTCGGTGGAGACGGCCTTCCTGTTGGTGTACAGCAGCTTCCTCCCCGATGCTTCGTCCATGAGCCTGCTGATGTTCTACCGGCTGGCCAGCTATTACGCCGTCTTTGCGGCAAGTGCCGTCGGCTTTGCGCTGGCGCAGCGGCGGCTGAACCGCGGATGACTTTGTGAATGTCGTCATCACCCGCGATGTCGAGGCCGACAAGCAGGGCGACATGACCTATGTTCTCGAGTTCACCACCGAGGACGGCAGCACCCAGAGCTTCGAGACCCTGCACTACGAAACCACTCCCCTCTCTCTGAAGAGCGCGGACGCAGCTGCTGGCGCTACCCCCATCGCATTCGCTGCTCCTGAGCAGTAAAAATCAGCTCATAACGAAGAAAACGGCAGGTTCATTGAACCTGCCGTTTTCTTATTCTATCAAATTCAGCCCTTCATGGGGACAAAGCCCACGAGGTCCTTCACCACCTCGCCGCCGATGATGAGGCCCACGACCGACGGGACAAAGGCGTTCGAGCCGGGAACAGAGCGGCGGATGGTACACTTGCGCTGGGTACCCGGAGGGCAGATGCAGTGGTATTTGCAGCTGATGGAGTCATCCTCGATGGGAGTCATGACAGGCTCCCTGGAGTAAACGACTTTCAGGTGCTTGATGCGGCGCTTGCGGCACTCGGTGCGCATGACCTTGGCCAGCGGGCAGACGGAAGTTTTATAAATATCCGTGACCTCGAAGCGAGTAGGGTCCATCTTGTTGCCTGCACCCATGGAGCAGATGATGGGGACGCCAGCCTCCTTGCACTTCATGACCAGCGCAATTTTACCGGTGACAGTGTCGATGGCGTCCACCACGTAGTCGAACTGGCTGAAATCGAAGCTGTCCTGCGTCTCAGGGCCAAAGAAGGTCTTGTAGGTGGTGACCTTGATGTCGGGGTCGATGTCGTGGACGCGCTCTTCGGCCACATCCACCTTGAACCTGCCCACCGTCTTGCGGGTGGCGATGATCTGGCGGTTCAGGTTGGTGAGGCAGACTTTGTCGTCGTCGATCAGGTCGAGAGCCCCCACGCCGCTGCGGGCCAGCGCCTCGACGGTGTAGCCGCCCACGCCGCCCACGCCGAACACGGCTACGCGGGAATCGTGCAGTTTGGTCATTGCTTCCGCGCCCAGCAGCAGCTGGGTGCGGGAATACTGGTCTTGCATATCATTTCTCCTTTAGGTTCTGCTTTTTACATCCACGGGCTTGCCCTTATCCCTTCGCCACCTGTGTAATGGTGCCGCCTCCGAGGACGACATCGCCCTGATACAGCACGACGGCCTGCCCCGGGGTGGGGGCGCGCTGAGGCTGGTCAAATTCCAGACGGAAGCTGTCCGGCCCTGCCGGGTAGACGGTGGCAGGCTGTTCGGTCTGATGATAACGGGTGCGGGCCGTCACCCGCAGGGGGCCTTTCAGCTCCGGGATGGCGATCCAGTTCACTTCGTTCGCATAGACGATGGTATCGAACAGCTCCGACTCCGGGCCGACCGTGACAGTGTTGGCCTGCATATCCTTGGCGCAGACGTAGACCGGTGCGCCCATGGCGAGGCCCAGGCCCTTCCGCTGGCCGATGGTGTACCGCACAGCGCCGCTGTGGGTGCCTACCTTTCTGCCGCCGACGTCGAGGAAATCGCCCGCCGGGTAGTGCTTGCCGGTGAAATCCTCCATAAAGCGGGCGTAGTCGCCGTCCGGCACGAAGCAGATGTCCTGACTGTCGTGCTTGCGGGCGTTCACAAAGTGCTGCTGCTCGGCGATGGCGCGCACTTCGCTCTTGTGCAGACCACCCAGCGGCAGGCGGACATGAGCCAGCTGCTCCTGCGTGAGGTTGTAGAGCACATAGCTCTGGTCTTTGTTCTCGTCCAGACCCTTTTTGAGCAGCCAGCGGCCCGTGGCCTCGTCCTGCTCCACCCGGGCATAATGGCCCGTGACCACATAATCCAGTCCGTGTGCTTCCGCCCAGCGAAGCAGGTGATCGAACTTCATATATCTGTTGCAGTCGATGCAGGGATTGGGCGTACCGCCGGCCTCGTAGACCCGGATGAATTTGTCGATAATCTTTTCCTGAAAGTCTGCCGTAAAATCCAGCACCTCGTAGGGAATATCCATCGCATAGGCCACCTCGGCGGCGTCCTCAATGTCCCGCTCCGAGCAGCAGGTGTGCAGGCCCTCGGTGTTCACGGCCTCGTTACGGGTGAGGCGCATGGTGACGCCGGTGCAGTCGAAACCGTCCCTCTGCATGAGCCATGCCGCCACCGAGCTGTCCACACCGCCGCTCATGGCGATGAGCGCCCCGGGGCGGCGGGAAGTGTTCTGTGTTTCTGTCATTCTGTTCCTCTTCTATTATAACATACTAAAACAGTAGTATAATACTACCGCAGCTTCTTTCTCTTGTCAAGACGCAGAAAATTTGGCCGCAAAGGCCAGAAGTTCCGCTTTTTCGTTGGGCAGCCGCCCGGTGATGACCTCTTCCAGCAGCGCTTCCAGTGCGCGGCGCAGGCCCGGCCCGGGCGCGACGCCCGCCGCCATCAGATTGCGGCCATTCACGGCCAGCTGGGAGACGCGGCAGCAGGCGCTTTGGGCGGTCAGCGTCTCGGCCTCTTTTTGCAGGGCGGTAAATTCATCTTTTCTTTCCGGTTGAAGAGCGCTCCAAAGGGCAGTCAACTGCTGCACAGTGTGGAGGTCGTATTTGCCAAGAAGTCGTTTGGCTTGAAGCGACAGCGTAGGAGTGCAGGGAGCTTTCTCCTTCACAAGTGTTGATACTCCATCTATCACAGCATTGGAGCATTTCAAGCGTTTCAGCGCCTTTCGTGTTCCATCCTCCCCCAGCGGCAGAAGCAGCGCCGCCCAACGAGTGGTCACTTCCTCTGCTCCTGCCGGAAGGGCATCTATGATCTCACGGGCTTCCGACAGATCGTCGGGCGGCAGTTCCGGCAGGACGAAGGCCAGCACTTCCGGCTCCAGATACGCCCCCGGCTTCGGGGCAGACAGAAGCTTGTTCAGCTCTTCTTCGATGCGCTCCACCGACACGCAGTCGAGGTGGGCGGCCAGCTGCTTCGCCGCCGCTTCGGTGGCCTCGTCGATAACAAAACCGAACCGGGCCGCAAAGCGGTAGAGACGCAGGATGCGCAGAGCGTCTTCTTCAAAGCGGCGCAGCGGCTCACCGACGGCCCGCACCACGCCCCGGGCCAGATCTTCCTGCCCGCCAAAGGGGTCGCACAAGCCCTCTTCGGCGCTGTAGGCCATGGCGTTGATGGTGAAGTCCCGCCGGGCCAGGTCCTCCCGGACGTCGGGTACAAAGGCCACGCTGTCGGGGTGGCGGCCATCGGAATAACTGCCCTCGGTGCGGAAGGTGGTGATCTCGTAGAGCTTGCCGTCCCGCTTCACGGTCACGGTGCCATGCTGCAATCCGGTGGGGATGCACTGCTTTTCTCCGAACAGTTCCATCACCTGCTCCGGGCGGGCGGCGGTGCAGAGGTCCCAGTCGTGGGGCGCAAGGCCCAGCAGACTGTCCCGGACACAGCCGCCCACGGCGTAGGCCGCAAAACCTGCCCGGTGCAGCGCGTCCAGCAGAGCGGAGGCGCCGGGTTCCAGGACGATGTTCATTCTTCGGCCTCCTCATATTGCAGGGTGATGTTCTTGCCGTCATAGCCGCACTCTGCCGCCGGGAAGAGGCTCTGCGCCTGGGCCAGCTCTTCTTCCGGGTCGGTGATCATGGGCGAATAGTGGACGAGCCAGAGCCGCTTCGCGCCCGCTTTGGCGGCGAGGGCTGCGCTCTGCCCGAAGGTGCTGTGGCCGTACTGTTTGGCCTGCGCGGCCTGCTCCGGCAGAGCATAGGTGGAATCGCAGAGCAGAAGGTCAGCACCCGCTGCGGCCTTTTCCAATGCCGGACAGGGGGCGGTGTCGCCCGAGAAGACAAAACTCAGCCCCTGCCGGGCCGGGCCGAGGACGGCTTCCGGCTGGATGACACGTCCACCGTCCAGCGTGATACTCTCGCCGCGCTGGAGCGTCTTCCACTGCTTTACCGGTACGCCCAACGCCCGCGCCTGTTCGGGTAAGAACCGTCCGGCCCGGGGCAGATCGAGTCGATAACCCTGACTGATGACACGGTGGCGGGTCGGCACCGGCGTGAGTTTCGCGCCCTGGGGCCAGCCGCCGAATTTTTCGCAGAGCGCTGCCGGGGCGTCCAGCACCTCAGCATAAACCGGGTACGGCAGAGGCCCCGTCAACACCCGCAGTGCCGCCCAGACTTCGCCGAGCCCCTTCGGCCCGTACAGCGCCAGCGGGCGGGTGCGGCCCTGACAGCCCAGCGTCTGCAGCAGCCCCGGCAGGCCGAAGATGTGGTCGCCGTGGTAATGGGTCAGGCAGACGGCGTCCATCTTCATCAGGTTGACTCCGGCCCGGCGGGCGGCAGTCTGGGTCCCCTCGCCGCAGTCGAACAGGAGGCTGTGTCCTCCGCATTCGGCCACCGCCGCCGTGAGGGCGCGGTCGGGCAGGGGCATGGTGGCCGCTGTACCCAGCAGTGTAATGGTCAGCATAAAGTTTCTCCGTATCACCAAAAATCTCGATGGCTATAGTGTACCACACTCTTCGGCCCGGCACAATCGCACAGCCGCACCCTGACAGGCATAAGATGGCCCAAACCACAAAAGGAGGGGTCTTGTATGCAGCGTCAGCGGCCCGGGCATCGCATTTTGTCGTTCCACCACCGGGGGCTGCTGCTTCTGGTGGCGGCAGTGGCGGTGATGCTCTTTTTTCTCTACGGCTGCATGGCAGGGGCGGTGTACAGCCCCCGAGGGCGGCTGGTGTTCATCCCTCTCGCACAGGTTTCAGGCAGTAGTACGACTTCGCTTTTTCCGCTTTTATCTGGAAGAATCGGAGCTGCCCACCGCATGGTACAATGTGCGGGCCGATATGAAAAACAAGCCCGCTCCCCTGCTGAACCCCGGCACCCTCAAGCCCATGACGGCCAGGGAGCTGGACGGCGTTTTCTGCGATGAGCTGGTACAGCAGGAACTGGACGACACCACGGCCTACATCCTCAGCCAGCTCTACCACGACGGCCTGATGGAGGCCACCAGCGTGGAGCAGACCAGCGTCTTTGAGGCGGCAGAGCACTGAGCTAGACGGTCATTCCGCAAACAGCAAACCAGCCGCCCTGCAAGGTAACAGGGCGGCTGGTTGCTTCTATTATGCAATTCAGGAGAATGGAGGAGAGAATAGCGTTTTTATGCTTCCTGGGGACGGAAGTGCCGGAGAATTACTCGCCGCGGACGGCCGCGAAGCCTGCCTCGAGGTCGGCGATGATGTCGTCGATGTGCTCGGTGCCGATGGACAGGCGGATGGTGTTCTGGTAGATCTGCTGCTCGG
>ENA-UONW01000504-UONW01000504.1-human-gut-metagenome-genome-assembly--contig:-CS52-NODE-504-length-57591-cov-8.819956_pt1 | contig 57591 bp, 39 predicted proteins | sample MGYA00242463_ERZ724010 | MGnify/ENA metagenome assembly ERZ724010 | reverse complement strand
CCAAGAACCGCGAGAATGCCCTCCGCCTCCTCCGCTCCATGCTCTACGACAAGGAGATGAAGCACCGCATGGCCGAGCAGGCCAAGATTGAGGCGGGCAAGAAAAAGATTGAGTGGGGGTCGCAGATCCGCAGCTACGTCTTCGACGACCGCCGCGTGAAGGACCACCGCACCAACTACCAGACCAGCGACGTGAACGGCGTGATGGACGGCAAGATAGATGGTTTCGTCAAGGCCTACCTGATGGAGTTCGCAGGTGCGGGCGAGGCGTAAGGTGAACGATCGCTTTTATTCTTATTTTATATATATGATGGAGGAAGTGACTGAATAAGGAGGTCACTTCCTTTTTTTTTGTTGGATACGGTGGTCTTTTGGCAGCTTAATACTTGGATTCGTAATGGAGTGATGCGGGATTTATTGCAATCCGGTTCGGTTAGAATCGGAATAATACCAGTACGGGATTACTGTCATCCGGAAGCTTTTCCATTTCTGTGCGTTTCTGAGGGTCGGATAGAACTGAAATGAGTTTTTTGAAATCTTGTTGTTCTACAGTACAATAAGAAACGAAGTAAGTCCCCGTAGTGGCAATTGCCCCCCTTGAAGGAATGTTGCCTATTCGCGACGTATGCCATGACTTTCCGCTTTCTTTGTCTAACAGAATATGTATCGAAGGTCCTGAAGCCAAGTTGGCATACAAATATTTTCCCGCTTCGTAACATCCACGTACATCACTGATGTAGCGCATCTTTTCTTCTAGTTGTTTGTCCATGGGCGATGTTAACCAATTTCTGGCTGTTTCAGTTGTCGGTATTCTGGAGGTGAGAAAGTGAATGAACGGTTCGTTCTTCCCTTTTTCCAGCCGATCGATTGATGAGGTAAAACGTGCATAGCGATAAAGTTGGTGTCCCGAGCGGAAAAGATGGTGAGTAGCATCCCAGCTTATGGCTATTTCTTCGGGAAAATCATTTTCCTGCCAATAAATCATCTGCTTGCTCTTTTTGTCCCAAATCGCTATCCGGCCTTCCACTCCCTTTTCGCCTAAGACGTTATTCAAGTAGATAAAATCATTGCATACGGCGAAATCCAGAAAACTCTTGCCAATGGCTATTTTCTCATAACGGGTTGGATCGGCATTAGGGTACATCAGAATGGATTGGGTATTCCAATCGGATATGTACAAATCGCCCTCTTCGTCCACATCAATATCTCCCGGTTCAGTGTATTCCCCCGGCCCTTGCCCCAACTTGGCTATGCTTCGCAGATAGTTGCCTTGTTCGTCAAAGAGCTGGATTTTCTTTCCCATACGGTCGAATACGTAATAGGTGCCTTGGTGATATATCAATTTGTCTATCGCATTGATTAAGGAAAAATCATTGGTCTCCAATGGTATAAGTTTGATTTCTACAGGCTGAGGCCAGCTGCTTTCCGACTGTTCCAAATCAATTGGGTATGGTGCAACAGTTTTTTCTTGTGCGCTTTTGCAGGCGCACAAGAAAAATAACGTAATCACTAAGAAATAATATTTAATTATTGACGATTCCATTGTCAAATTGTTTTTTGAATTGAAACTTTCCTTTGGTACAAGAAGAAGTTCCACCGGGCATGCAGTTAGTAACTGTTTGGTAAGTAACTTCTGTATATGAACCATAATCTACACTATCAAGTTCTTCTGTATATGTTATTCGATAGTATCCTCCGGATAACATTTGAACTTCTGAATTTTCAGCAGAATCTACAAATTGAGCAGAATAAACATTGTAAGTGATAAAGCTGACACCTAAACATGCAAATAAAATTTTAATGTAATTCATAATGACTTTTGGCGAGTTCTAGCAATTTAAATAGTCCTCCTACGTCAGATAGTAGAACTCATTATCTGTCAAGTAGAAGTTTTTTATTCAAAATTAATAAATACTTTCTTTAATCGTTTTTATTTAACTGTTGTTAATCTTATGCTAATCGCAAAATGGATGCCTGTTGTTTTAGGAGGTTATCTGCTTTAGCTATGGACGGGGAATCATCGATATGGAGTAGACAGAATATCTACTTCTTGTTTATGGTTTGTTTCAGGAACTCTTCCAGTTGTCCGTAATACAGGTCGTCCTGCATTTCCCAATTTGTACGCAATATCACTTGGTTATCTTTGTCCAGCAGGCAATAATCGGAAGCCCCCATCTTTTCGGTAGGGATATTCAACTGCCTGTCCAGAAACTTGCATACCGCTTTTATTGGATTATAGAAATCAATCAGCTTTCGTTTCCGGTTTTGGTTGATCAGGTAGACGGGTGTTCCCAGCCGATATTTTTCGAGATAAGTTACAACTTCTTGGCTGTCTTGTGCACAAATGGGGAACAAGGCTATGTCTTTGTGGCATTTGACCTGTTCAATCACTTTGGGAAAACGTTCTACGGACGGTTGGCAATAATCACAAAGAATATAAATCAGTTTGTAGGGCTGGGGTGAATGTAGTATTGCATCTGTTAAAGCCTTATCATTGTACATATTGATTTGTGAATATAAATATGTACAAGAAAATATGGATATGAACAATGTAAATATGTACTTCTTAACAGATTTTATTGGTGTAAATGGGGTGTAAAAACATAAAAAGTGTTTCATAACTATGGTATTTAAAATGTGTCAGATAAAGATAGGTATTATTTGTTTGATTATTCTATAAGAAAGCATTCTGTAACAAAGTTTAAACATCGAATTTTGATGTTTCATGAATATTGTCGTATTTTTAGCAATAAAAGGAGGCTGTTATGGGAAGAAAATATGTCGCACTTTGTATGGGAGTCTTGTGTGGGTGTCTGGTTGCTTGCCGTTCGACTAAAGATGCTGTCCCGGCGACCGCTAATCCTTATTTGACACATTATCTCACCGCTGTTTCTGATTCAACAAGTAGGACGAAGGGGATTGCTTCACCCTCCCATTCAGTGGAACGCCTGAATAAGGACCGCCTGCACGAGGAGGTCGATCCCAAAAAGGAGGGTACGTGGGCCGATTTCCTGCGTCATCTTGTGGAGTATCTTTGGCCAGACAGACGTTAGTGAATGTCCTTTGTAAATCAAAATTACTATTCTTTCCGGTGCTCTTCAACGGGAGGCATCTGATGCGTTGGAAGTCATTTATAGGGAAGGTTTGAAACCTCGGGGCCTTATGTTTGAAACATTCCCCCCTTATGTTTCAAACATAGGCGCTTTGGGGTTTAAACCCATTTGTTTCAAAGAGAAGAGAACGAAACCGGATTTGCTTTTATTTTGTTAAGAAAATGTACTGTCTGGCAGATGAGGCTGCTTGTTTCTGAAACTCTTCCCTCAGCTTGCGTCAAGGCTGTCGGATAGCTTATTTCCCACGAAAAGTCACGAACGTACCGTCGAGCAGACACGAGAAGAGGTCGAGCTTGATGTAGACGTGGTCCATGTAGAGCGTCCCTCCTCCCGGATAGCTCAGCGCGATGGAGTTTTGCAGACTGTTGGCCCAGCGCCAGTAGAAGGTGTAGTATTCTTCCCACACCTCACCGTTGTAGTTGCACAGCAGCGATTCTTCGCCCTGACCGCCGGTATAGAAAATAATCTGGTGGTTGACCAGCGTACCGTCGTCCAGCGAATAGTTGGCCTCCCAGGTGTGGCCGCACAACTCCCACGTGGTGGCTCCGCTGCCTTCGGGATAGTCGCTTTCGCCGATGGAACAGCTGCTCCCGGCAACCAGCAGGGCGAAGAGGCAGAGGAGGAGGGGCAGGTATCGTTTACGTTCTTTCATGTCATTGTTTCGTTACGGCTGGATATCGCCGACTGCTATCTGATATTCACGCCACAGCTGGTCTATGTTGCAGTCTTGCCCCAGGATGTGCTTCACCGCTCCGTCGAACGACCAGGGAACGACCTCCAGCGCGCTCCGGTTGAATTTGCGCAGGAATTCGGCGTCTTTGTGGTCGCGCAGCCACACGAGGAAGTAACCGGTCGTGCGGTATCCGTCCATGTAGCTGCCGCCTTTCGGTCGCGCACTGGGGCCTTCGAAGCCTCCGTTGGCTATCCGCACGGCGTCTGCCATGCCCTCGATGAAGGCGCGGAACGTCGGGCTGTCTCCGTAGCTGCCCACTCCCTGCGGCTCCAGCTGGTAGGCGTGTGTCAGTTCGTGGAGCAGTACGCCGCGGGTTTCGAACAGCACCTTGGCCGTGTCGTTCTGGCCGAACGACTGTTCGATGTGACGGGTGCTGTAGAAGATGCTGACGTAACCGTTGCCGCCGCTCTTGGCCGAAATGCCTTCGATGTCTTCCAGCGTATAGTGTATCTGGTAGACACGGGGGATGCTGTCTTTGGGAGACGTGTAGAGGGTGGCCAGCACGGTGCGGGCCTGTTCCTTGATGTAGCTTTCGGGCCGGGGGATGATGCGGCGGTAGATGTCCGATCCGGCGGTTTCGGGCGCCTTGTCCTCGAACAGGACGCTTCCTACATTGTAACGGTCCCATACGGTGACCGTCTGGTCCGGTTGGGGATTGTCATTGGTGGAGCAGGCTACTGCGTTGGCGAGCAGGCTGGCTGCACAGGCAAATGATAACATCAGTCTTTTCATTGGTTTAAGTTTTTAGGATTGGGTTAATGAATAAGGTTTGTCTTGGGCGGAGAGTCCGCGGCGCTTGTTGGGCGAGGACGACATGCTGAACTCGAAGACACCGCCTTTCATCAGGTCTTCGTGGGTGATGTACATCTTGTCATAAACGGTACCGTTGATTTTCAGCGAACGTACGTAGCGCTTCTTGTCGCTCACTCCGGGTGCTTTGATTTCCAATGTCTTTCCGTTGGGCAACTTCAGCTTCAGGTAGGGCAGGTAGGGGGCTCCCAGTACGTATTGGTCGGTGCCGGGGCATACCGGGTAGAAGCCCATGACGGAGAATATATACCAGGCCGACATCTGCCCGCAGTCGTCGTTGCCTCCCAGTCCGTCGGTCGCATTGCGGTACATCTTGTTCAGGATTTCGCGCAGCCAGTACTGGGTCTTCCACGGTTGCGAGGTCCATGCGTAGAGGTAGGGGATGTGGTGGCTGGGTTCGTTGCCATGCACATATCCGCCTACGAGGCATGCTTCCGTGATGTCCTCGTTCTGTTCGTAGAACTGCTTGGGCAGGTGCATCGTAAACAGCTTGTCCAGCTTGTCGATGAACACCTTTTCGCCGCCCATCAGCGGGATGAGGCCCGCCACGTCGTGGGGCACGTGGAAGGAGAAGTTCCAGGAATTGCCTTCGATGAAGCCTTCCCCGTGGGTCTGCAGCACATCGAAGTCGGGCTTGAACGAGCCGTCCTTCAGCTTGGGACGTGCAAAGCCGATGCTGGGGTCGAAGAGGTTGCGGTAGTTGAGGGCGCGCTCGCGATAGGTGCGGGCCACCTCCTGGTTGCCGGCTTTCAGAGCCGTCTGGTAGATGGTCCAGTCGTCGTAGGCATACTCCAGTGTCGTGGAGGCCGCGGTGGCACTTTGCTCGAGGGGCACGTAGCCCAGCTTCATGTAGGCTTCCAGCCCTTCGTAGTAGGGCACCGTCGAGGTGCTGACCATGGCAGCCAGGGCTTCGTCGGCAGGAGGATAGTTGCCTTTGGCAATGGCGTCTGCCAGTACGGACACGGCGTGGTAACCGCTCATGCACCAGTTCTCGTTCCCCATCAGGCTCCATACGGGGAGCATGCCGTGTACGCTCTGCTGCTCGTGCCGGATCATGGAGGTCACCATGTCGGCATTCCGGGCCGGCTGGATGAGGTTCAGCAGCGGGTGTTCCGCCCGATACGTGTCCCACAGGGAGAAGATGGTATAGTTGGTGAATCCCTGGGCCTGGTGGATGTTGTGGTCCAGACCGCGGTAGGAACCGTCCACGTCCATGTAGACCGAAGGATTGATCATCGTGTGGTAGAGCGAGGTATAGAACATGGCTTTCTGGTCGGGCGTGCCTTCTATCTCGAAGATGCCCAGGTGTCGGTTCCAGTCTTCTCCGGCTTCCGCGGCCAGCTGCCCGAAGCTCTTCTGTGCAGCTTCAGCCTGCAGGTTCTTGAGGGCTCCTGCCGTGCTGGTGGCCGAGAGGGCTACCTTCACCACTAGTTCCGACTGGCGGTCGGTGTCGAAGTTGAAGTAGGCCACCACCTTGCGGCCGCCCATTTCGGGGAAGTTCCTGTTTACGTCAAAGCGTCTCCAGAAACCGTTGTACAGCGTCTTCCCCTTTTCATGGTAGCCATAGTCGCGGATGGGCTGCGAGAAGGAGATGGCAAAGTACGTGTAGTTGGTGCGTGCCCATCCGTTGGTGATGCGGTAACCGGTCAGCAGGGTATCGTTTTCCACGCGGAGGTTGCTCCACAATACTTTGCCGTCGTAGTTGTAGATGCCGTGTACCAGGTCCAGAATCAGATGGCCCTTTTCTCCTTCGGGGAACGTATATTTATGGATGCCGACCCGTTGCGTGGCGGTGAGCTGCGCCCGGATACCGTAATCGTCCAGCATAACTTCGTAGTAGCCCGGCGCTGCTTTCTCGGTAGCGTGGCTGAAGCGCGAGCGGTAGCCCTCGTCAGGGTGGTCGGCCCGGCCGGGGTTCAGTTTCAGCGGGCCGGTGGCTGGCATCAGCAGCAGGTCGCCCAGGTCCGAGTGCCCCGTTCCGCTGAGGTGGGTGTGGCTGAAGCCCACGATGGTGGGGTCCTGGTAACGGTATCCGGCACAATAGGCATACGTGCCCTTCTGATACACTCCGTCTACGTTGTGGGGGATGGTGTCTGTATCGGGACTGAGCTGTACCCAGCCGAAGGGAGTGCAGGCTCCGGGAAAGACGTGCCCCATCCCGTTGGTCCCTATCAGGGGATTGACATAATCCGTCGGCTGCTGGGCCGCGGCGGGCAGGTTTGCGCCCAGAAGAGCGGCCAGCGCAAGGCCGGTTGTGATAAGACTCATGTTGTGACGTACCCGCTTGAGAACGTTGTTGGTAGAGGCAGGTATACTTCGCCTGTTGAAAAGTGATTGACTCATAATGCGGTATTAGTTAGAGGATATAGTTTTTTTGGACGGCAAAAATAGAATATTGGTGTCAGAATATCAAGTATTCAGAGAAAATTTGCAGGAAATGTCATGCAAATCAGGTGTTTTGCCTTTTCAGGTAGAGGGACGGACTCATCCCGGTTTGTTTGTGGAACAGTTTGGAAAACTGTGACAGGTTGGGGATACCGATTTCTTCGGCTATCTCCTTGATATTCATCTCGGACGATAGCATCAGGGTCTGTGCCCTTTCAATCCGTTTGAATTGCAGATATTGGTTGGGCGTCATGCCGTTCAGGTTTTTGAAGATGCGTGTGAAGTGGTCGGGCGTCATGCACATGATTTCCGAAAGTTCTGCGACGTGGATGTTCTTGTTCAGGTTGTTGTTGATGTAGTTGAATACCTTGATCATCCTTTTGTAGGGATTCTTGGCCTTTGTTACCGGCCTGGAGTTCTTCCCGAGGAACTTGGAGAACAGCTGGAGTAGTATGCCGTTGCTTTCCAGGTCGTTCTTGAATTCCAGATTGGCATTCTCGCGGTTGATGGAGAACAGCTCGGGTCTGTTGTCGTAGGCTTTCGGGTCGGGGTCGGCAATGTGACAGTCGGGGTTCAGCTCCAGGAAACGTTCCATCAGGCATTTGTCCAGTTCCGTGGCACGTATCTTATATTGGATGTCGGCATATTCGAAGAGGTTTTTCCCTCCGATAAGCTGGTCGAGGAAGCAGATGTAGTAATGGCTCATGTATTCTACACACTCGTAGGTATGGAACGTGAACTTGGGGATGATGAACATGTCACCTTCGCGGAGTTCGTATTTCTTCCGGTTCATGTAGACACTGGCAGAACCCTTGTCTATGAGGTACAGGCGGGTGAACGGACTGATGATGTTGCGGTAGCACCATTCCTTGCCGACTTCGCAATGGCCGGTATAAATCATGTGCAGTGAGAGCGTATTCTGGTAGTTGGCATATTTCATGGTAACCTTGCTTTTTGATTGCTGGCTGTAAATTTAGGTATATATCCATGAATTATGTCGGATTTTGCAAAGTTTTGGAATATTTTTTATTCTTCTTACTCTTTTGGAAAGCCTACCTTTGCAAAAAACAAAAAAGTTAACTGTTTAATTGAAGTCTGACAATGAAACGCGTAGGAAGTATTATCGGAGTAAATCCGGAAAAATTGGAAGAGTACAAGAAACTCCATTCGGCTGTATGGCCGCAAGTGTTGGAAATGATCCGTTTGTGTAACATCCGCAACTATTCCATCTATTACAGGAATGGCATGCTTTACAGCTATTACGAGTATGTGGGAACCGATTATGAGGCCGATATGGCTCGTATGGCAGCCGATCCGGTGACGCAGGATTGGTGGAAGTTGTGTGGTCCGTGCCAGCAACCGCTGGCTGACAGGAAGCCGGGCGAGTGGTGGGCCGAAATGGAAGAAGTGTTCCATTGTGACTGAGTTTTTTATTGTATCCTTTAACTGAATAACCGTAGTGTTTGCGATGAGAAATATATGGTTTGCCATTTTGCTGCTGGCAGTCGTATCGTCTTATGGTCAGGTACGGAAGAAACTGATCCTGCCTGAACCGTCCATGCAGCCAAGTAAAGTACAGATGGAACAGATAAACCGTAAGTACGGCATGTTCATCCATTTCGGTATCAATACGTTTCACGATGAAGAGTGGACGGATGGAAGCAAGCCGGCATCTTCGTATGCCCCTGCCACCATCGATGCCGAACAATGGATACAGGCTGCCAAGGACGGAGGAATGAAGTATGTGATACTGGTGGTGAAACATCATGATGGGTTCTGTTTGTGGGACAGCAAATATACAGAATATGATGTGGCCAATTCGTCCAACACGACAAACGTGGTTGAAGAGGTGGCCAAGGCCTGCAAGAAACACGGCATTGCCCTGGGACTCTATTATTCTTTGTGGGACCGGAAAGTCAATGCAGATGTGAAAGAACCGCAATCGGACGGTGCGTATAATGAATATATGCTGAAACAGCTGGACGAGCTGATCGATATTACAAAGAAATATGTACATATCGTGGAGTTCTGGTTTGATGGAGGCTGGGTAAAGGAGAATTACCGGTGGCCGATAATGGACATTTACCAGACCATCAAATCGAGGGAGCCTCACTGCCTTGTAGGAGTGAACTGGAGTATCGGTGCCAAGAACAATCCCGATGCCCATGCCATTACGCCTGACAAGCAACAGGCCGGTTTCCCGATCCGCTATTTCCCCAGTGATTTCCGTTTGGGAGACCCCTATCTGCCGACAGACAACGACCCGAAACTCTTCGCGCACGACGGGCACCTTTATTATATGCCGTGGGAGTCTACTGTTTGTATCAGCAGCCGGTGGTTCTACCATACAAAAGACCATACCTATAAAAGTGTGGACGAGCTGGCCAAGTTGTATCAGCAATGTACCAAAAATGATAACATCCTTATTCTGAACTGCCCTCCTGGCCGTGATGGCAAATTGAGACAAAAGGATGTTGAAATATTGAAGGAGCTGCGCAAGCGGGTGATGTGATTGCGCAGAACGTGAAACAGGAACAAACATAAATAGGAAAAATGCCATGAGAAAGTTTTATTGTTTGCTGTCGCTTTGCCTGTTGGGATTAACCCCGCTGGCGGCCCAGACTTCGCATGAAGATTTGATAGAGCGGATGGGCTTTTATTCTGCGGAGTCCTATAAGGCAGCTGTAGAAAATCTGGAACGGAAGTATGCCGGGCAATATAACCCGGGTAAGGAATGGAAAAAAGCGCTTGACGATTTGGAACAGAATAGGGCAGCTTATGCGGAAGCTTTGCGCCGGAACGACCGTAAGGCTGAAAAGAAAGTCCTTTCTTTGTTGAAAGAACTTGATGCGACGCTTCTGGCCAATCCGCTTTTGGAAGGCAAACGGGTCGTAGCCATCAAACGTGCTCTGGGCGATCGGGCCAGAAGGGCTATGGGGGCGCAGCTCGGAATCGCCCCCAGTAACTTTCAGAACAATTCGGAGATAGGTAATCCTGGAAAAGGATGGAACAACCAGTTTGTTCTTTTGAAATCCAATCGGGGAAAGATGGAGCAGAACGAATTGTATACGCCTGCTCCGGGCATGATAATCTCGGATCCCGAGCCCTATTTTGACGGGACCAAGCTGATGTATTCGTCGATTGGAAGTTTTAACCGGTGGCATCTGTTTGAGTTGGATATACAGACCGGTCAGACGAAGCAGCTGACCCCGGAGACTTACAAGGATTTCGATAGTTTTGACGGCTGTTATACCCCCGACGGCAATTACATCTTTTGTTCTACCGGAACATTTCTTGGCCTTCCCTGTACCAATGGCGGGAACAAGATGTGTGGCTTGTTTACCTATAATCCAAAAACTGGGCAGACACGGCAGTTGACTTATGACCAGGACAGCAACTGGGGACCGGTGATGATGGAAAACGGAACGGTGCTGTATCAGCGTTGGGAATATGCAGACCTGCCTCACTCCAATTCCAGAGTCATGTTTACAATGAATCCGGATGGAACGACGCAAACCGCTTTCTATGGTTCGAATTCTTATTTTCCGACCGCATTCTTCAATGCGCGTCCCATCCCCGGCAAGCCGTCTTGCATAGTGGGAGTCGCTACAGGGCATCACAGCGTTTCGCGCAGCGGGCGGCTCATGGTGATTGATACCCGTCTGGGGCGTCACGAGGCGGATGGGGTCGTTGCAGAAATACCTTTCGCCGGGCGCAAAGTGGAACCTTTGGTCAGAGACCGTTTTCCGGATGGCGTATGGCCGCAATTCCTGCAACCCTTTCCGCTGGATGAAAACTACTTTCTTGTATCGATGAAGAACAGCCCGCAAAGTCTGTGGGGTATCTATTTGGTAGACCGTTTCAACAACCGTACGCTTCTTGCATCGGAAGAAGGTTACTGTTATCTGGAACCGGTATTGCTGGAAGCAGGCAAGAAGCCGGCTGTCATACCCGATAGGGTTGATATGTCACAAACGACTTCGACCGTCTTTCTGCAAGACATTTATCATGGCGACGGCTTGAAGGGAATACCCCGTGGAACTGTGAAGAAACTGCGTGTAGGTTCTTTTGATTTCAGTCCCCTTCGTCAAGGCGGATTGCTGGGTACAATCGGAATGGACGGTCCGTGGGATGTAAAACGTATCTTGGGGGAAGTGGATGTGGAAGAAGACGGATCGGTTATGTTTACAATACCGGCCAATACTCCGATTTTCATACAGCCTCTCGATGCGGAAGGAAAAGCCTTGCAGGTGATGCGCAGCTGGTTCACCGGCATGCCGGGCGAAACGGTCTCCTGTATCGGGTGTCATGAGAACAAGAATACCATTCCGGTTCCCAAGATGACAACTGCTTCCAGAAAGCAGCCTCAGCACATCCGGGAGTGGTATGGAAAGGAACGTGGTTTCAGTTATCGTCATGAAGTTCAGCCGATATTGGACAAGTATTGTGTCTCTTGTCACAATCGCGAGAATGATTCCCGTGTCCCTTATTTGAAAGGAGACAAATGGATTACAGACTGGAGTTCCCAGATAAGCGGTAGAGCCAGCAGCAGTTACGGAGGGCATTTCACGCTGTCGTATGCCAACCTGCATCGGTATGTACGCAGACCCGGTATAGAGAGTGATATGCACATGCTGGTTCCGATGGATGTACACGCGGACCAGACGGAACTGATGCAAATTCTTCAGAAAGGGCATCATCATGTGAAACTGGATAAAGAAGCTGTGGAAAAACTGGCTTGCTGGATTGATTTCAATGCACCTTTCCACGGACGCCGTTCGGATATTCCTAATTATCCGGATACTAAGAGGAGCAAAGAACTGAGGGAATTGTATCGTGAAATGTTTGGTGCTCCCAAAGTGGATACGGAGTGGTTGCCTGAACTGCCACAGAACATAACTCCTGTTGTGCCGGAACAAACGGCAATGGAGGTAGGTGATACCGTCTTGGCCGGCTGGCCGTTGTATAATCCGGCCACTTCGCAGAATGGAAGTTGGGGAAAGGCCTATCAAAAGCAGTTAAGTTTGGGGAATTTCCAGCAGACCATTGATTTGGGGAATGGAGTGAAGCTGGAATTGGTCAAAGTGCCGGCAGGAAGTTTCATTATGGGCAGTCAGGCCCAGCCGGACGAGATGCCGCAAACGGTTGTAAAGATTGACAAGCCATATTGGATCGGCCGCTTTGAAGTGACAAACCGCCAGTTCAGGCAATTTAATCCGACGCACGACAGCCGTGACGAGCATAGACACGGTTACCAGTTTGGCCGTAAGGGATATTCGATGAATGGTGAGGACCAGCCTGCCGTGCGTATCTCTTGGCAGGAAGCGATGGAATTCTGTAAGTGGCTTTCTGAAAAAACGGGTATGAAGTTTACGTTGCCTACCGAAGCCCAATGGGAGTGGGCCTGCCGGGCTGGTAGCGGTACTCCTTACTGGTTTGGAACGTTCGGGGCCGATTTCTCACCGTATGCCAATCTGGGTGATGTACGTTTGAAGGAGTTTGCTGCCTGTACCGCTTTCAAGAACTATGAGAGTGTACGTGTCATTCCTCAGCCGAACAAATATGACGATTGGATTCCCCGTGATACACTTTATAATGACGGAGGTTTCATTTCGGAACCGGTAGGACGGTATCAGCGCAATGCTTGGGACCTGTTTGATATGCATGGCAATGTCTGGGAATGGACACGGTCTTCTTACGTGCCTTATCCTTACTCGGATACTGACGGACGCAATGATGTGAATGTGGCCAAAGACAAGCGTGTTGTGCGTGGAGGGTCGTGGTACGACCGTCCTTATCGGGCAACGTCTTCTTTCCGTTTGCCTTATCGGGAATATCAGAAAGTCTATAATGTGGGTTTCAGAGTGGTGATGGAGGAATGATGATGATGAGAGGTGTGGCCTTATTCTGTTTGCTGGCAATGGCTCATGTTTTCTGCCAGGCTAGTGAGAAAATGTTGATTGCCGGTTGCGGCTGGAACAAGATTGCGGTTTTGGACAAGCAGACCAAGAAGCTGGAATGGGAGCACGCTTTGTCTCCCAAGGAAGACTGTAATGACATTGAACTGACCAAAGAAGGCCATATCTTGTATGCGTATCGGGGTGGAGCCCGTCTGATTAATTGGAATCATGAGGTACTTTGGGACTATAAGGTACAAGAGGGTGAGGAAGTCTATACGGCAACCCAATTGGCGGACGGGAAATATCTGGTGGCGGTTTGTGGCAATCCCTCCCGTATTGTGGAACTGGATGATGCGGGTGCGGTTGTTGAAGAGTTTTCGTTTGAGACCGGCATTAAGAATGTACATGGGCAATTCCGGCAGATACGAAAGCTGGCAAACGGCCATTATCTGATTCCTTTGATGGGAAAGGGGGAAGTGGTGGAAATGGATACCAGAGGAAACTTCTTGAAGCAGGTAAAATGTGGAGGCACTCCATTTTCTGTCAGTCCTCTTGCCGCAGATAGATGGCTTGTCTCTTGTGGAGACGGACACAATCTGGTGGAAATCGACTGGAATACAGAGAAGGTTATCCGTGTGATCGATGGTACGTTGCTGAAAGGCTGTACGCTGTTTTTTGTGGCTGAGGCTGTAAGTACGAAAGGGGGGAATATCTTGTTCTGTAACTGGAATGGGCATACGAAAGACAAGTCGCAACCCTTGTTGGTCGAGATGGATAATCGAGGAAACATTGTCTGGAGTTATTCTGTAACCTCTGATGTGGCGAATGTATCGTCAGTTTTTTATTTTGAGAAACAAACAATAAATGATAGAGTATTATGAACGAATTATTGACTAAACTGCAAACATGTGTGGAGATGGGGAAAATCAATCAGGCATCGCCCTATCCTCCTACAATGAAAGGGATGCCGGGTGCTTTTGAATTGGCGAAAGAAGCCCTTGAGGCAGGCGTGGCACCACAAACCATTTTGGATGAATCATTGATTCCGGCGATGGCCAAAGTGGGAGAGAAATTTACGGAGGGTAAGATTTTTGTACCGCAGATGCTGTTGTCTGCCAAGGCCATGAATGAAGCCATGAAACATCTGAAGGCTTTTTTCCTTTGTGGAGATATCCAGCGTAAGGGAGTGTTCATTGTAGGTACAGTGGCAGGCGACTTGCATGATATCGGCAAGAATCTGGTAGCAATGATGGTAGAAGGAGCCGGTTGGGAAGTTATTGATTTGGGTACGGATGTCCCTGCAGAGAAATATATTTCGGCTTTGGATGCCCATCCCGGTGCTGTGTGTGGCATGTCGGCACTGCTTACGACGACCATGAGCAACATGAAACCGATGATTGCTTCCATCCGCGCCAAACATCCTGAGGCGAAGGTTGTAGTGGGCGGTGCTCCGCTCAACGCTCAGTTTGCTGCCGAGATTGGTGCTGATGCCTATGCCCGTGATCCGCAGGATAACATTAATTGGTTGAACTCTTTAGTGTCGTAAAAATGAACAAGTGGGTTGAAAAGATTGTAAACGAGAAAGAACGGCAGGCACTGCTGATCATGACTCATCCGGGTATTGAAGCCACGGGTCATACGACTCGCGAGGCTGTTACGGATGGTGAGGTCCATTACGAAGCCATTAAGAATGTGATGGATACGTATGGCACGTCTGCCTGTACGGTTATTATGGACCTGACGGTAGAAGCCGAGGCCTTCGGTGCGGAAGTTCTGATGCCCGAACATGAAATTCCCAATGTGACCGGACGTCTGGTTTCCGACTTGGACAGTGTGCAACGGCTTGAAATGCCGTCGCTCGATGCCGCCCGCGTACCGGAATACCTGAAAGCCAACCGGCTGGCCGTTCAACATACGGGTAAGCCGGTCTTTTCGGGATGTATCGGTCCGTTCTCATTGGCGGGGCGTTTGTATGACATGTCGGAAATAATGATAGGCATTTATATTGATACCGAAGCCGTTTGTCTGTTGCTGGAAAAATGTACCCGTTTTATTATTGATTATTGTAAGGCCTTTAAGGCGTTGGGAGCTACCGGTGTCATCATTGCCGAACCGGCGGCCGGTCTGCTGTCGAACGATGATTGTCTGGAATACTCCACGAAGTATGTTCGTCAGATTGTGGAAGCAGTTCAGGATGACGATTTTGTAGTGGTACTTCACAATTGTGGCAATACGGGGCAATGTACGGATGCTATGGTGAAAACAGGTGCTGCCGCATTACATTTCGGTAATGCTATTGATATGAAACAGGCATTGGACGAATGTCCCGATTCTATTCTGGTGATGGGGAACCTGAATCCGGTCGGCTTGTTCAAGCAAGCTTCGCCGGATCAGGTTTATCAGGAAACGTATGCCTTGCTCAAAGCAACCTCCGCTTGTCGGAATTTCGTCATTTCGTCGGGTTGCGACATGCCTCCCGGAGTACCGGTGAAGAATATAGAGGCATTCTTCAGAGCCTTGGCCGATTACAATCAGGAAATGTGCCATGTTTAGGGAATATAAATTTCGTTTTGCCGATGTCTGTCCGGACGACAAGATGCTCGCGGCGGCACTCCAGATAACAGACGAAGGTGCTTATCAGGATTTGCTTCCGGTTATCGAGGCTGTATTTGCCCGTCTACAGGACAATCCGGGTATCATTGGCGGCTATACCATCCGGCCTTGTAGTGGGGTGGATGTAAAGGCCGGTGTGATACATTGTGACCGAACCGAGCTGCAAGCGGGAAAGAGAATAGCATCCTATATGAAAGATGCTTCCTCGTTGGCCGTCTTTGTCTGTACGGCCGGAGCACTTTTTACAGACTTGGCAAATGAATATCTGAAACAGGGAGATCTGCCGGAAGCTTTTATTGTCGATGCAATAGGGTCGGTAACGGTCGAAAATGCGATGGACCGTATCCAGCAAGCGTTGGAAACGGAAATGAATCTTCAGCAGCTGAGAATCAGTAACCGTTATAGTCCGGGGTATTGCGAATGGCATGTAAGCGGGCAGCAGTCCTTATTTTCTTTATTGGACGATAACCGCACGGGAGTGACGTTGACAGAATCTTGTTTGATGCAACCGATTAAGTCGGTCAGTGGGATAATAGGTATTGGTACAAATATACAGAAGCGTCCATATGGATGCAGTATCTGTCACAGCTCCACGTGTGTGTATCGTCGGATTAAACGTAACTGATAAAAATAGCCTATGAGTATAGATTTATTGTATGGAATAGCCATTATTGCAGTCGGAGCCTTTGCTTCGGGAAGTTTTTCCATGCCGTTCGAGAAGGTGAAGGGATGGAAATGGGAGAACCATTGGCTGGTATACAGTTTGTTTGCCTATGTAGTGGTTCCTCTCTTGTCTTGTTTGCTTTTCTGTCCCGATTTCCTGTTGGTACTTTCTACATGTCCGCCGGGATTGCTGGGACGGATTTTTCTGCTGGGAGTCCTGTACGGAATTTGTAACCTGACATTCGGCCTTTCGTTGAAATACCTAGGAGTATCTTTGGGATTCATTATTTCATTGGGACTGATGATGGTTTTGGGTACGGTAATACCGCCGATGCTTGACGGACGGATTGAGGGAATGTTCAGCGGATCGGGTGGCCCGATGTTGGTCTTGGGACTTTCGATTGGGGTAGTCGGCGTATTGGTAAGCGCTTATTCCGGTTATAAGAAAGACAGCCAGGAAAGTGACGGTCAGGAGACGACACTCGACTTCAAGAAAGGTATTCTGCTGGCCTTGTTTGTCGGACTGACGGGAGCTTCGCAGGCTTTGGGAATTGAGCAAGGCAATGATATTTCCCGTGTTTTTGCAGACAGGGGAGTGAATGAGTTGTTCGTTATGCTTCCCACGGTAACCGTTTTGTTTGCCGGTTCTTTTCTGATTACCTTGATTTGGTGTCTTTGGGTCGGTTATAAAAACGGCAGTCTGAACTTGTTTGCCGAAACAAGTGAAGGAAAGTTGACATCCAACTATCTTCTTTGTGCCCTTTCCGGCTTTCTCTGGTTCCTCAATATGATTACTTACGGAATGGGGAAAAGTTTCATGGGAGCGTATTCTTTCACGGCATGGGGCATCCTGATGTCTTTGACCATTGTCTTCGCAACAATTTGGGGATTGTATCGGGGAGAATGGAAACGGGTGACGTCTCGGGTACGTGCCTGGATGTATGTAGGCTTGGCCATTCTGGTTATTTCTTCCTTTATTATCGGAATCAGCAGTAATTGAGTTTTTAATATAATATAAAAATAAAGATATGACTTCAAGAGAACGTGTTTTAGCAGCAATTGCCCATAAGGAACCCGATCGGGTGCCTGTAGATATGGGTTCAACCCCGAGTTCGGGTATATCGGCCATCGCTTATTCCAATCTGCTCAAGGCTATCGGCCGCGATGATTTGCCGGTATGGATTTACGATGTGGTTCAACAGTTGGCCCAGCCGGATATGGCGGTACTCGACCAGTTTGGTGTGGATGTCATCGATATTGGCCGGGCTTTCAATACCCGTCCGGAAGACTGGTACGAAACGGAACTGGCCAATGGTGACAAGGCTTTCTATCCAAATAGTTTTCATCCGGTAAAGCAGGCCGATGGTTCCTATTCGTGTTATGACGATGACGGTGTACGCATGTTGGCGCGGATGCCCAAAGGTGCAACCTTCTTCGACCAAACCTATTTCCCTTATGTAGACGGTTTCCCGTCGGATTATTCTTCATTGGACAACGAGATGGGGAAAGTATTGTGGTCACGTTATGTGCACAGTCCCTGGGACCATGCTTCCGATTCCGGTTTTTGGGATGAATTGCGTAAGCGTACCCTTCGGTTGCGTGAAACGACCGACAAGGCTTTGATGATAGTCTGCGGTTGCAATCTTTTCGAGTGGGGTACTTTCCTGCGTCGTATGGACAACTTCCTGATGGATCTGCTCTGCGACCCGGATGAAGTGGCCCGTATGCTGGATCAGGTTTTGGAACGTCATCTGGCTACACTGGAGAAGGTTTGCGCTTCGGTGGGCGACATTGTGGACATCATCCGTTTTGGCGACGATTTGGGTATGACGAACGGTCCGTTTATGGATGTGGATACCTACAAGGCTTTGTTCAAGCCCCGTCATAAACAGTTGTGTGATTATGTCAAGTCGCACAGTAACATGCACACCTTTATCCATTCCTGTGGTTCTATATCCAGTCTGATGCCCGACCTGATAGAGGCTGGTATTGAGATATTCAATCCGGTGCAGACCAATGCGGTGAATATGGAACCGGAGTTCCTGAAACGTGAGTTTGGTAAGGACTGCACCTTCTGGGGAGGCGGTGTCGAGACTGTCGGTACACTGAATAACGGTACTCCGGAGGATGTACGCAGACAAGTATTGGAGCGTCTGGAAATCATGTCAAAGGGAGGTGGCTTTGTCTTTAATACAGTACACAATATTCTGCCTGACGTGCCCCCTCAGAACATTATTGCCATGTTCGATGCCGTGAAAGAGTTTAACAAATAAATGATGAGCCTCGATAATAATATATTGTGATGAAATTTTCTACATTATTATTAAGCTTGTTCTTATGTTTGGAGTCTTGGCCATTAATGGCACAAAACAGAATGCTTACTCAGAAAGAATATGATGCGAAAATGGCCTGGTGGCGCGAAGCCAAGTTCGGTTTATTTATGCATTGGGGACCCTATACGTTGTATGGCGGCGTATATAATGGATATAAACAACGTCGTGCAGATCCGGCTTGGATTATGAATCGTTGTAAAATTCCTTTTTTGGAATATCGTGCTAAAGCAACGACTTTCAATCCGGTTGGGTTTGATGCTGATAAAATTGTTAGAGCTGCTAAAGAGGCAGGTATGAAGTACGTTGTATTCACGACCAAGCATCACGATGGTTTCGCAATGTTCAAGAGTAATGCAAGCCGATTTAATATTGTTGATTATACTGATTTCAAACGGGATGTAGTGGATGAGATTGTACGGGTTTGCCGCAAATATGATATGAAAATAGGTTTTTACTATTCGCAGTCTCAAGATTGGTGTAATCCAGGTGGGGCAGTTGCCCGTAAGGAAATGTGGGAAGGATGGGATAATCCGGATTCAACATTTATCAATGCCTATACAAAGGCTCATGGTGGGCATTGGGACTATTTCCAGACTACATCGACGTTCGACGAATATTTTCATCGGGTAGCTCTTCCTCAGGTGAAAGAACTGCTTGAACGTTATCCGGATGTGTCTTTGCTATGGTTTGATACTCCGATGGGAATTACAGATAAACAAGCTTCTGAAATGCAGGATTTACTTTCCCAATATCCCAATTTGATAGTTAATGACCGATTAAAGCGTCCGAATTTCTTAGGAGATTATAAAACTCCCGAGGGAAAAATACCAAGTCGTGATGAAGTCGTAGGTGTAGATTGGGAGAGTTGTATGAACTTGAGTAATACTTGGTCGTATAGAAGCTGGGATCGAAGATGGAAAGATTCAAAGGAGATTATTCGTAATATGATAACCATTGCAGCGCGTGGTGGAAATTATTTGTTGAATATTTGGCCTGATGCTTCGGGAGTAGTTTATCCGGAAGCATATAAGTGTTTGGCAGAAGTAGGTGCTTGGATGAATGAATATGGAGAAATGATTTATGGTTCTCAAAGGAGTGATGTCTCACCGAATTGGGGTGAGTGTATTCGTAAAGATGTAAATGGTAAGTCCATATTGTATTTATGTGTGTTTGACATGCCGACTGATGGTAAATTAGTATTGAATGGTCAATATCGGGTATCTCGTGTTTTATCTGTGGCAAATGAAAAATTGAACTTTAGGGTTGGACAGAAAGAGTTGTTCATTGATGTTTCTTCATTGGCAGTTACAGAACCTGCCACAATAATAAAGGTAGAATTAAAGAATCAATTGCCTGCTATTAAATTAGTTCGTAATTCTCAAAAAATGTTTGACATTGATGATGTGGAAAACTGATAAGGGAGTTATTAATGATTTATGAGATTAAAACTTAATTTGAACATGAAAAAGCATTGGATATTATCAATATTGATGGTAGCCTCTGCCGTTTCAGTTGCGGCAGAAGGTATTAGTAAGAAGTATGAACTTTGGTACAATCGTCCGGCTTTCAATCGGGGGGCGGATTATAATCGTGTGGTGTCAAGAGGATTTCCCTATGATGAAGATTGGGAGCGATGGTCATTGCCGATAGGTAATGGCTATATGGGTGCCACGATATTTGGACGAACTGATACGGAGCGCATTCAGTTGTCTGAGAAAACCTTGGCCAATCGTGGATGTTATGGTAACGGAGGTTTTACAAACTTTGCTGAAATCTATTTGGATTTTCATCATTATCAGACCAAGAATTACAAGCGGAGTCTGTCATTGAATGATGCCGTTTCCGCAGTAAGTTACGAGAATGGTGGAGTTACTTATTCCCGTGAATATTTTGCCAATTATCCTTCCAATATTATTGCAGTGAAGGTCAAAGCAGACCAGCCGGGTAAGATTACGTTTACACTCCGTCCTGTTATTCCTTATTTGAATCCCGGTCGTGAAGGAGACAATCGTACAGGTAAAGTGACGGCAAACGGAGATTTGATTACCCTGTCGGGCGAGATGGAGCATTTCCGCTTGGCTTATGAGGCTCAGGTGAAAGTTCTGAATTATGGTGGCGAACTGCGTGCTTCCAACGACGCGTCGGGCGATCATGGTACCATTCAGGTGAACAGGGCCGACAGTGTTGTTCTTTTATTGACCGCAGGCACTTCTTATCGTTTGGAAGAACGGGTATTCCTCACATCCGGTGCCGACAAGTGTAAAGGTAATCCTCATCCACATGAAGCCATTTCGGCCCGTATCGCTTCGGCTGTACAAAAAGGGTACGATGCTTTGCGGAAAGAACATGTTTCTGACTATCAGTATTTCTTCAATCGGGTAGATCTGTCGTTGACGGATAAAGTACCTGCCATTCCGACTGATGTATTGTTGGCAAATTACAAACAGGGACGGCGGGATGCCTATCTGGAGGAACTCTATTTTCAGTTCGGCCGGTATATGTTAATATCCACATCCCGTGAAGGTTCTCTTCCTCCTAATCTGCAAGGTGGATGGACCCAGTATGATTATACTCCCTGGTCTGGAGGATATTGGCATAACATCAATGTGCAGATGAACTATTGGCCCGCATTCAACACCAATCTGGCAGAGCTGTTCGTGCCGTTTGTTCATTATAATGAGGCCTATCGGAAAGCAGCAGAACGGAACGCCATCGGTTATATTCGCAAAAACAATCCGGAAGCTTTGAGCGATAAAGAAGGTGAAAACGGATGGACCATCGGAACGGGTGCTACCGGTTATGGTATCGGAGCTCCAGGTGGACATTCCGGTCCGGGTACAGGCGGTTTTACAACCAAATTATACTGGGATTATTATGATTTTACCCGCGATGAGACCGTATTGAAGGAACATGTTTATCCGGCTTTGGAAGGTATGGCCAAATTCTTGTCCAAGACTCTGAAGCCTGATGGTGAAGGTCACTTACTGGCCGATCCTTCTTCTTCTCCGGAAAACCGTCATAACGGTGTACATTATCAGACAAAGGGATGTACCTTCGATCAGGGTATGATTTGGGAGAATTTCAACGACTTGCTGAATGCGGCGGCTGTACTGAAGAAGAAATCACCTTTCCTGAAGACGGTCAAGGAACAGATTACGAAACTCGATCCGGTATTGATTGGCGAGTCCGGCCAACTGAAGGAATACCGTGAGGAAACTACTTATGGCAGTATCGGCGATCCCCATCACCGGCATATTTCCCATTTGTGTCTGCTTTATCCGGGTACACTGATCAATGAGACGACTCCCGAATGGCTGGAAGCTGCCCGTGTCGCTTTGAAAGGACGTGGCAATTTATCCGGTATCTGGGTCGGCTGGCCGGTTGCTCATCGATTGAATACGTGGGCACGCTTGAAAGACGGGGAGGCCGCCTACGGTTGCTATCAGACGTTGTTGTCCAAAGGTGTTTTGGAGAATATGTGGGGCCTGTGTCCTCCTTTCCAGATAGACAGTAATTTAGGTGGTACCGCCGGTGTGGCAGAAATGCTTTTACAGAGTCATGAAGGCTATATTGCACCTCTGCCGGCTTTGCCTTCCGTCTGGAAGAATGGTAAATATGCCGGCTTGGTAGCTCGTGGTAACTTTGAAGTTTCGGTAGAGTGGAAAGACGGTAAAGCTGTGCTCATGGAAATCCATTCCCGCAGCGGAGAAACATGTCGGGTCCGTTATCCGGGAATTGGCAAGGCTGTCTTGACTGATAAAGCCGGTAAAACTGTACGTTCCAAAGAAATAGATCCGGATAAAATAGAGTTTAAGACCGAGGCTGGCAATGTCTATAAGATTGTTTTCTAGGATATTGAACGATTGTAATAGGTGGCTTTGAGTCATGAAAACAAATATGTTATATACTACTGCCCTGTTTGCATTAGTTGCTTGTGGTGATCATCAAAAACCGGATAATCCCAATATCATTTTTATATTGGCAGACGATTTGGGTTATGGTGACATCGCATCCTTGAATGAGGCGGGAAAGATACAAACGCCCAACGTTGACAGGCTGATAGCCGAGGGAGTCACCTTTACAGATGCCCACTCCAGTTCGGCTGTCAGTACACCTACCCGTTATGGTGTACTGACAGGCCGTTACAATTGGCGCTCTACCTTGAAACAAGGCGTATTGGGAGTTTATCATGCTCCTCTGATTGCCGAGGGACGCACAACCATGCCCATGATGCTGAAGTCCTGTGGTTACGTGACGGGTTGCTTCGGTAAATGGCATTTGGGAATGAATTTCCCTACGGTCGATGGGAAAAAGGCCAAAGACACTCCCGGAGAATATACGTTGGACTTCAGCAAGGAGATTACAGACGGTCCGCTGGACAGAGGTTTCGATCATTTTTTCGGCGTCGATGCTCCCAATTATCCGCCCTATTGTTTCATTGAAGACCGTCATACGGTAGGCCTCCCTTCGTTCTACTATCCCAAACGTTCCCAGCTTGACAGCCGTGCCGGTCGTGGACTTGAAGATTGGGATATGACGCAAATTCTTCCGACCGTCGTTACAAAGGCCTGCGAGTTTATGGCAGAACAAGTGAAGGAAGACAAACCATTCTTTATGTATCTGCCGTTGACCTCGCCCCATACCCCGATTGTACCGACCAAGATGTACGAAGGCAAGTCTGGCCTGAACCTGTATGCCGACTTTGTGATGGAGACCGACCATGCGGTAGGACGTATTCTGCAGAAGCTCGACGAATTGGGAATAGCAGACAACACCATCGTGGTGTTTACCTCCGATAACGGCTGTTCTCCCCAGGCCAATTTTGCACAATTGGCCGAAAAAGGGCACGATCCCAGTTATATATTCCGTGGCATGAAGTCCGATTTGTTTGAAGGCGGCCACCACGTACCCTGTATCGTTCGTTGGCCGGAATGCGTCAAGCCTCATACTGTTGGGCAGACCGTTTGCTTGACCGATTTTTATCGTACGTTCGCTTCCATCGTAGGCTATGAAGTGAAGGACAACGAGGCGGAAGACAGTTACGACCTTACGTCTCTATTATATGCCGACAAAGAAGCGGAACCTATACGTGAGGCTACCGTCCACCATTCCATCAACGGCAGTTTTGCCATCCGCAAGGGCAACTGGAAATTGTTGATGGCTCCCGACTCGGGTGGTTGGAGCGAACCGAAACCTCAAAAGGGCAATGCAGATTCGCTGGCAGTCCAGTTATACAATTTGGAGAACGACCCTTCGGAAGAACTGAATGTATGCGCTGAACATCCCGAAGTGGTGAACGAACTGCGGGCACTGTTGGTCAAGTATATCAAGGAAGGTCGTAGTACGCCGGGTGTTGCTCAGAAGAATGATGGACCGGAAACATGGAAACAGATAAAATGGATAGAATCAATCAAAGAATAAAAGTTAGTTGAAAATGAAAAAAGTATTATTGTTAGGTTGTTTGTTGGGAGGATTGTGTATCCCCCAAGTTTTCGCTCAAAATAATGGCGATGAACAGGGTTTGGAAGTCCCGGAAAATCTTCAATTGCAAGCAGACAAGGATGCGCTTCGTAAGGCTTATAATGGCTGGTGGAAAGAAAGTCGGAAAAATTATGAAGAACGAATGGCCTGGTACAATCAAGCCAAATTCGGCTGTTTTATTCATTGGGGGCCTTCTTCTGTACAAGGTGGCGTTTGGAAAGGTCGCCGTTATGGTGGATATACGGAACATTTGATGCGTCGTGTGCCTATTCCGTTGAAAGAATATAAGGAAGAAGTTGTGGCACCTTTCAATCCGTCTGGATTCGATGCGGACGAATGGATGCGGAATGCCCGAGATGCAGGTATGAAATATTTTATCATAACCGCCAAACATCACGATGGTTTCGCCATGTATCCTTCTGATGTCTATCCGTACGATATGCGGATGACTGCTTATAAAGGTGGGGATATCATGGAAGAATTACGCCAGGCAGCCAAGAAATATGGTTTGAAATTCGGCTTTTACTATTCTCATGCTTTCGACTGGGAACATCCCGATGCTCCGGGCAATGACTGGGATTATGGTAATCCGGGGGGTGATAAGGCACTGGGTGGCAAAAATTGGTGGATGGGAGAACGTAAAGACTTCCTTCCTCGCGCAGAGAAGTATGTGTTCGAGAAATCCATTCCCCAAATACAAGAATTGGTTCGTAAGTATCAGCCGGATATTCTTTGGTTTGATACCCCTCACAAATTGCCTTTGTATCTGAATATCCGTATTCTGGAGGCTATCCGCGAAGTGGATCCGGAGAACAAGATTGTAGTCAATGGCCGCTTGGCCCGTTTCTCAGAGAATAATTTGGGTGACTACTTGAACACAGGCGACCGTGCGGCCTTCTTCCCGAGTTATGATGTGCCTTGGGAGTCTATCCCGACGACCAATGAGTCTTACGGCTATAGTGCAGTCGATAATTCGCATAAAAGCGTAAAGTTCTTTATCCAATTGCTTGCTTCGGCTGCTTCCAAGGGAGGTAATATCCTGCTCAATGTCGGACCGATGGGTAATGGTAAATGGGATGTGCGCGACACCCGCATATTCAAAGGTATCGGTGAGTGGCTGAAGGTGAATGGCGAGAGCATTTATGGATCCCGTAAGTCTGGTTTGCCTATTCCTTCGTGGGGCGTTACAACGCTGCGTGGCGATACGCTCTATGCGCATGTATATCGGTGGCCGGAGGATGGAAAACTGGTTTTGGGCGGTCTTCGTTCTGATATTCAGAAGGCTTGGCTTGTAAAAGATAAGAATACGATGATATCGGCCAAGCGAATCAATTCAGACGATTACGAGTTTTCTGTTCCGGTGTCAATACCTGATACGTTGAATACGGTAATCGCCATGAAATTGAAGGGTGGAATGAAAGTCGACCCGATCCGTTTGCTGGATGACAAACGTTCTAATACGCTTTACACTTTCGATGCGGAACTGCATGGAAAAGGTCTGCAATATGGAGATGGTAAACCTCAAAACAACTATGTGCGTAGTTGGAAATCTACAGACCAGTGGATGAGTTGGAAGTTCCGTCTGAACGCTCCTGCTGAGTATGATGTTTATTTGGACTATAATCCGATGTCGTATAACGGCAAGTCCGATGGTGGGACGGTTGTTGTAGAGATTGCCGGTAAGGATTTTGTGCTCGACTATGCGGTGAAGCCGGGGCAACGGGGCGTCCAAACGCTTCATGTAGGTAAAATCCGTCTGGATAAGGGCGTTTCGGAATGTACTCTTAAAGGTCGGCAGTTTAAGGGCAGTGAGTTTATGTGTCCCATTGCTGTCCGTTTGGAGAAGTGATTGTTCCTTGCATAAGGAAAATAGAAGAGGCTGACCTTGTGACAGCCTCTTCTTAAAATAATAGATAAAACAACTATATGAGAAGTTTCTTTATTTTATTGTGGACTTTAGCTTGCCTGCCTGTTATGGCAGGGTTGAAGCTGGCTCCTCTTTTTACAGATCATTTGGTGTTACAGCAAGACACTTTGGTGAAAGTATGGGGTACCGCTTTGTCGGGACAGACCGTTACGGTTTCTCCTTCGTGGCTGGATTCCCCCATTTCGGTACAGACGGATGAACATGGGCATTGGTGTACGCAAGTGCGTACTCTCGCGGCCGACAATCTGTCTCATTCCATTCGTGTATCCTGTGCTGATGAAATCGTTCAGTTAAAGGATGTCGTATTCGGCGAAGTGTGGTTCTGTTCGGGACAATCCAATATGGAGATGAAGCTGAAAGGGTATTATGGACAGGCCATTCTTACAGGTCCCCGTTCCATCATGAATGCCCGGAATGATATGTTGCGCATTTGTGAGGTCAAGAAGCAATATGCATTGGAAGAGCAGAACACCTGTAATTTGACGGGCTGGCGCGTATCAGTTCCCGAGGTTGCAGCCGATTGTAGTGCGGCGGCCTATTTCTTTGGCCGCCAGCTCCAGGCATCCTTGGGAATTCCTGTCGGTCTGATAATAGCTCCGTGGGGAGGGGCGGATATTGTAGCCTTTATGAGCGGAAAGTCAATAGAAAAGTTTTCCGAATACAAGATACCTCAATCCAAAGCGGAGGTAAGCAAGGCGAATGTTTCTCCGACAGTCCTTTACAATGCGATGATTCATCCTTGTGTAGGCTATGGTATGAGGGGAGTATTGTGGTATCAAGGCGAGACGAACCGTAAAACCCCCGAACTCTATCGCCGCTTGTTCAAAGAGATGGTAACAGATTGGCGCCAGCGTTGGGACATCGGTGAGTTCCCCGTTTATTTTGCACAAGTTGCTCCCTTTGACTATCCTGACGGTAATTCGGCTTATCTGCGCGAGGCCCAATTGCTGTGTGAAGGCGAAGTTGCCAATACGGGTATGGTTTGCCTGTTGGATTGTGGGGAGGAAAAAAACATCCATCCGTCCGATAAACTTACGGTTGGTGAGCGCTTTGCAGCCATTGCGCTCGACCGTACCTACGGTGTGGCTGGAGTCGTTTCTCGTGGACCGTTCCTCAAATCGGTCGAATTTGACGGCCCACGTGCGGTACTGACTTTTGATTTTACGTTTGGTGGGCTGACTACTTGTGGAAATACATTGGACCAGTTCGAAGTAGCCGGCTCCGATAAAGTCTTTCATAAAGCTCGTGCTGTGATCCGGAAGAACCAGGTGGTTGTCACTTCCGCAGAGGTTGAGGCTCCGGTTGCTGTCCGTTATGGTTTTACCGATTATGTTTGCGGCTCTTTATACAACGTAGCCGGATGGCCTGCTTCTTCCTTCCGAACGGATACCTGGTAGTATGGAGGAATAATGTTTACCGATATAGATACTCCCCTGGTCTTGTTGTTGAGTGACACGGACGAGGGGAGTATTTTTTTATACTTTAAATGAAGGAATACTATATCCTGGGAGCTTATTGTTTTTTTGAGAACAAACCAAAAGCATTGAAAGGATACTATATTGAAGACTAAAAACAAATGGCCTTATTCTAAAATTTATCCCGTCTCAGATTATAAATGATTCTCTAAATAGTTGATATATAGCGTGTTTGAATCTTGTTTTAGATGGTTTCACAAATTGGAATGAATTTTATAATATCTGAGACGTTTTTTTAAGTCGCATAACATGCTTTTGCATACATTTGCGGATGTAGTAGGCTTGAATACTATAGAGTTAAAAATAGATTTATTTATAACCGGGGAAAGGGACTTGTGTGAAAGCTGGTTTTTCCCCTCTTAAAAAACATTAGACGCATGAAAAATACAACCTGAGCAATTTACCATGAAATTCCGATGACGGCAGGCCGTTTTTGGGAACCGCGATTTGTTAGCTGAAAAAAAACTTTTAAATTGAATGGACATGAAGAATACTTGTCTGAAAAGTCCGAATAATATAGGACACAGAAAAATTTTACTGGCAGCCTTGTTGGTTTTTCCTTTGTGGGGACCGACGTATGGGTGGGCTGCCGGCAATGAAGGCGGACTAAATGAGACAACCGCTGTTTATGCAACCCAACAACAAAAATCTACCGTATCCGGTCTGTTGACCGATGCCGACGGTAATCCCGTTATCGGTGCTACGGTTGTGATTAAAGGAACGACAAACGGTGTGACCACCGATATCGCCGGTCGCTATACGTTGAAAGGAGTGAAGAAAGGTGATATCATCGAGTACAAATTCATCGGTTACAACACCGAAGAACGTGAATACAAAGGTGAGCCCAGTATCAACATCCGCATGATGGAAGCTGCCGTGAGCCTTGACGACGTGGTGGTTATCGGTTACGGCCAGCAGAAGAAGGAAAGCGTGGTATCGTCCGTGAATACCATTTCCTCCAAAGAACTGCAGATGCCGGGCCGAAGCCTGAGTAACAACATTGCCGGCCAGATAGCCGGTGTGCTGGCCGTACAGCGTACCGGTGAACCGGGTAAGGATAACTCCAGTTTCTGGATCCGTGGTATCAGCTCCTTTGCCGGTGGTACATCGCCGCTGGTTCTGGTCGATGGTATTCCCCGTTCGATGAACGACATCACACCCGACGAAATCGAATCGTTTACCGTGTTGAAGGATGCGGCTGCTACGGCGGTTTACGGTGCCGAAGGTGCCAACGGTGTTGTACTGATTACTTCCAAACGTGGTAAGTCACAGAAGCCGACCTTGGATGTCCGTGCCGAGTTCAGTATGGTTACTCCGACCCGTATGCCTGAAATGCTGGGTTCGTACGATTATCTGAGCCTGTACAACGAGGCAACGTGGGAAAGTTTGGGAAATCCCACCGTCTGGACCAAGCCCTATTCGGATGAGGTTCTGGAATTGTATCGAACGCAAGCGGATCCCGATTTGTATCCGGATGCCGACTGGATGAGTCTGATGAAGGACTGGACGCATAATGAACGTGTTACGTTGAATCTTCGTGGAGGATCGGAACGTGTAAAATACTTTGTTTCAGGAGCTTTTTATAATGAAGCTGGTATTTTTGATTCCAAAGCTATTGATAAATATGATGCTAATATAAATTTGAACCGCTATAATTTACGTTCGAATATAGATATTGCAGTGACCAAAACTACTGATTTGTCTGTAGATATGAGCGGACAGTATTTAGAATCTACTTATCCGGGATATAGTTCTGATGATATTTTTGCTCATATGTTTGCCTATGGCCCCCACATGATTCCAATGCGTTATTCTGATGGAACTTTCGCAGATATTGAAAAATGGAATGGAGGAAGTGTTATGAATCCATATAATATGTTGAATGAGTCTGGCTATACCCGTGATTGGGATGCTTATTTACAGTCAAAAGTTACTCTCAAACAAAAATTGGATTTTATAACAAAAGGATTGAGCTTGAAATTAATAGGAAGCTTTGATGCTACCTATTCGTCATCTACTAAACGAGCCAAAAGTCCTACTATTTATTATCTTAAATTGAACGATGCTGGTGAAAAGGAGTGGATACAAGTAAATGAAGGAAAACCTAATTTAACTAGTCCTACAAAAGTTGATGGTGGTACATCGGGGCAGAAACAAATTTATTTAGAAGCTTCATTGAACTACGATCGTACTTTCAATGATGTGCATGATGTTCATGGCATGGTGCTCTATATGCAAAAGGACCGTCAAAGCCAGGGAGATGGGTTGCCATATAAAAAACAAAGTGTTGTGGCTCGTGCATCTTATGGATATGATAATCGCTATATGATAGAGGCCAGTTTTGGTTTGACAGGTAGTGAGAATTTTGCCAAGGGCTATCGTTATGGAATATTTCCTGCTGTTGGTGGTGCATGGTATATTAGCAATGAAAAGTTCATGGAAGGAACGGAAGATATTATTAACAAGTTAAAGTTGCGTGCATCGTTTGGTTTAACAGGTAATGACAATGTCGGTGGTAGCCGCTTCCCTTATCGTGGGAATATGGCAACTGGTGCTCCCAGTTATAATTTTGGATTTGGTACGGGACCTACCGGTGGACCTTCCAATCCACAAGGGAGTGGAGTTATTGAAGGACGTTTTGCTGCTCCATATTTGTCTTGGGAAATTGAAGAGAAGAAGAATATCGGTATTGATTTGGGATTACTTCGTGGTCAGATTGATTTGAGTGTAGACTTCTTTAAAAATGATCGTCGGGATATTCTGATGCAGCGTAAAACGATTAGTGCCATGAGTGGTTTCCGTCAGTCTCCCTGGCAGAATTTCGGTAAAATGAGTAATAAGGGTTTTGATGGAAATATTATCTTTAAGCAAAACATTGATAAGGTAATGCTGACTTTCCGGGGAAATGTAACTTATGCCAAGAATAAGATTGTAGAATATGACGAAGTCCCTCACCTATATAGTTATCAGGACTACACTGGTCAAAGTTTAGGTAAACCGCTATTATATATTGCAGATGGGTTATATACACCTGATGATTTTGTCATAACTACCGATCCTGCAAAAAATGACGGAAGTAAAATTTATACGTTGAAAGAAGGCCTGCCCGTTCCTCAGTTTGGTGATGTTATGCCAGGTGATATCAAATATCGTGATGTGAACGGTGATGGTATTATTAATACATATGACTCGACTTATGGTCATGATTTTTATTCGGCCAATCCGGAATGGGTATATGGTTTTGGCTTGTCGGGTGAATGGAAAGGTTTTTATGCAGGAGTCTTCTTCCAGGGAGTGGCTAATGCTTCCATTAATCTGAAGAGTGGACATTTTATTCCTTTCCAAAGTGGAGATGAAGAAGCAGTCCGTAAAGAAGTGCTTGAAAGCCACTGGAGTAGTAATGATCCTTATAATCAGAACGTAATGTTCCCGCGTTTGCGCCCCGACAATTATAGCCATAATAGTCAGAATAGCACTTGGTGGTATCGCAGCGGTAACTTCCTTCGTTTGAAGAATGTGGAGTTGGGTTATGAATTCAATGATAAGCTCTTGGCCCGTCATTGGATTAAACGTGCTCGTCTTTATGTGCAAGGAACCAATATTGCGGTTTGGGATGATATTAAGATGTGGGATCCGGAATTGGGCAATGCCAATGGTGGCGAGAAATATCCGCTTAATATGACGTGGACTTTAGGTCTGGAGTTAGGTTTCTAAATTTCATTCAAAAGCTATTATATATGAAAACGAAAAAAATATTTATTTCTGCTCTTTTAGGTGGAAGCCTATGTTTTACTTCCTGTACTGATTATCTTGATGTGTCAGATGAATTGGCCAGTGACTTGACGATGGAACAGGTGTTTGACAACGTTGCTTATACCAAGGGCTTTCATGCCAATATTTACAATTGTATTTCTGAATATTCGAATATATTTCTGAAACCGACTGGTTTTCAGAATCCTTGGCCTGCTTTATGCGACGAACTGACAGTTTGTTACTCTTCCTTACGAACGGAAATGGAGAACGGATTTACCGCCAGTAATGCCCATTTTCATCGTTTCGAGGATATGTACAAATATATCCGTCAAGCTTATATTTTCTTGGAGCGTGCCAAACCTTTGGGACAGGTGACTGATCAACAGAATCTGACAGAAGCAGATGTCAATCGTATGAAATCGGAAGTCAAATTTTTCATTGCATACGCCTATTTTTCTCTCTTTGAGCTTTATGGTCCTGTACCTATTGTAACTGAGATAATGGATTCGGGGCAGACTTCGTTCGATATGCCGCGTGCAACGGTGGATGAAATGGTGAAATTCATAGATGACAAGTTGCAGGAGGTTTTGGATGAGGATTTGTTGCCTCACACACTCCGTTATATCGATGAAAATACGGGTGATGAAAAAGAAAATATGAACGAAATGGTACGTCCTACGAGAGCCGTCGTTTTGGCTTTACGTGCCAAATTGTGGGTTTATGCTGCTAGTAAATTGTTTAACGGTGGATTCCCGGAAGCATTGGAACTTCGTAATCCGGATGGTAAGCAGATTTTCCCCGCCGAGGACAGAAACAAATGGAATATCGCCAAACAGCATTTGGAAACTTTTTTGACTTTTGCCGAACAGAACGGCTATGAGTTATTCCGTGCTTATAATAAGGATAAGACTGAGAATCCAAGCCAGTCGGTATACCAATTGTTCCAGGACTATAATCGTGAAATCATTTGGGCTAGTACCAAGAGTTCTATGATTGATTTTGGTTCGGGAACTTTGGACAAACGTTGTACTCCTCGTGACATTTACGGTGGTAATGCTGGTATTGGTGTAACTCAGCAAATGGTGGATGCTTTCTTTACGGATAAAGGATTGGATATTCATGAGGATCCTGATTATAATGAAGATGGCTTTACGGATATCAACAATCCTTGCGCTCAAAAACAACCACAGATTGATAAGCAGGTGTTCAATATGTACGTCAACCGTGAACCGCGTTTTTATCATGCGATAACTTATACAGGAAAAAGTTGGCATCTTCAACCTAAGAATGGGTATACCGTCAAGATGGGCTGGAAAGAGGCTAATGGTGATGATAACTATGACCGCCAGCATTTTTGTGGATATTATTTGTACAAGCGTTGTAATCAGACAATGTTAAATACTGGTTCGAACAACAAGAAATGGGCTCGTCCCTCTATTATTTTCCGCTTAGCTGATTTTTACCTGTATTATGCCGAAGTATGTAACGAAATAGACCCGAGTGATCCGAATATCATCAAGTACGTGGATATGATTCGTCAGCGTGCTGGTATTCCGGGATATCAGGAATTAAATGATTCGGGGGTAAAAACTGGAATTATAGGTAATTATGAGGCGCAAGCCAAGGCTATCCGTCGTGAACGTCAGGTGGAATTGTTTTCAGAAGGACAACGTTATTTTGATGTACGCCGCTGGATGATTTGTGGACCGGGTGAAGAAGCCGATTGTTCTGTGATTTATGGTATGAACGTAAAGGGGACAACAAACCTTCCTCCAACTGATCCTGGCTCTTTCTTCCAACGTGTTGTTGCCCGTAAGTACAATTGGATACGTGCCATGTATCTGTATCCGATTCCTCACAATGAGATAGAAAAATCACCGAGTCTGGTTCAGAATCCTTTATGGTATGAGGCAAAGGAATCAACGGAAGATTCCAATCAGTAAATAATGATACACGACCCATGCCGGCAGGGGAAAATGCCGGCTCATTCTTCCGTTACGACTCTGTGGCAGGCCGGCCCCCGTCCGGGGGCCGGTAAAGGGGGGAAGGTCGTGAGTGACACACGAGGGTGCCGTTGGTGACACACGAGCCTGTCGTGAGTGACACACGAGGATGCCGTGGGTGACACATGATTTTCCGCCCCCTTGCAGAAAATGTATGGAAACAAATAAATTGAATTATGTTGTTTTTTAAAGGAGTTTTACAAAAGCTGACCAACAAGTGGTATCCGCGTCTGGTGACGATGAACAATCCGGTGGAAACCCAGGAGTTGGCCGAACGCGTGGCCCGCGAGTCCAGCATGTCGCCGGGCGACGTGCACAACGTCATCCGCACGATGGTACCCATCATGACGGACTATCTGCGCGACGGCCGTCCCGTTCATTTGGAGGGACTGGGCTGGTTCCGCTTCTCCTGCCTCTCGAAGGGCAAGGGTGTGGACACGGAGGCCGAGGTGGACGCTTCGCAGATTACGGGCGTGCGCGTTCAGTTCTCGCCCGAACGCGAGCGCAACATGGGCGGCGGCTATACCCGCGCGCTGGTTGACGACCTCTCGTTCACCAAATGGAAGGGCGACGACTCCGCTCTGATGCCCGATCCGGGCGAGGAAGGCGGAGGAGACGGGCAGGATGAGAGTCCGCTGTAACAGAAGCCGATGGCTTTGCCGATTCAGGATAATAACAGGCCGCTTGCCGCTGTGTATTGGCGGATGCGGCCTTTTTTAGTTTTAGTCATTTTTAAATATTGATAGTTGTGTATGAAGACCAAGATTATGTTTCAAGTTTTGTCAGTATCTGTCTGGCTGCTATGTCTGTTGTCCGGAACGGCCTGTTCCGATTCGGAACCTGCTTCCGATGATACTGTTATTCGCGTCTCTCCCGAAACCCTGTCCATTCCCGGCGAGGGCGGTGAGGCCGAACTGTCTGTAGAATGTAACCTGCCGTGGCAGATGCAGATGAAGGAAGGGCAGGAATGGTGCCAGTGTAGCCTTCATCCGGCCGATGCGTCACGGGTGGTCGTTTCGGCCTACAATAATGAGTCGGGCGAATCGCGCGTTGCCCGTATATCCTTTTTGGCCGGCAAGCAGGAAAAAGTGGTGGAGGTAACCCAGGAGCCCGGCCAGGTCGTTGTTCCCTCCATTGTCTATCCGCAGGTGGAGTCGGACATTCCGCTTTCGGCTCTGACGGATGCCAGGGGTAACATCATTCCCGATTTCAGTCACGTAGGCTATATGGGCAGTGAGGTGGACATTCCGGATGTGCCGGTTGTCAAGACATTGGATGCTCCGTCCGACGGTTCGGATGCCACCGTATTGATTCAAACGGCCATCGACGAGGTTTCGGCCCAGGGAGGTGGAGCCATCTTGTTGAAGGCGGGTACGTACAACGTCGGCAGTACGCTGAACGTTAAATCCAGCGGTGTGGTACTGCGCGGTGAGGGCGAGGGCACGAAGCTGGTGGCTACTGGCAAGGTCCAGTACAATCTGATTTCCATTAAAGGCAGCGGAGGACTCTCTCCCAGCTCTCCCTCAAATTATAATGTGAAAGATAAATATGTGCCTGTGGGTCGTTTTTGGGTACGTGTTACTGATCCCGGATCGTTTAAGGTAGGAGATGATGTGGTTGTTTACCGGCCAGGTACAGATAACTGGATTCATGATTTGAAGATGGATCAGATACCTCCACGTGAAGACGGTGGAGCTGTATCACAATGGGAGCCTAAAAGTTATTTTTTATCTTGTGAGCGTAAAGTGATGCATATTTTGGGTGATACGTTACATTTTGATAATCCTATAATGATGTCATTGGATGAACAGTATGGAGGCGGAGCCGTTTTCAAGGCAACTTATACAGGACGTATCCGTGGTTGTGCTGTAGAAAACATGGAAATAGAAAGTTATTATGCATCGGAAACAGATGAAAAGCATGGCTGGTTTGCAGTGGAAATGGATAAGGTGGAGCATAGCTGGATTCGTAATGTGACTTCCCGTTATTTTGGTAACGGTCTGGTAAATATGAACGCGGGCAGTCGATATGTAACAATTCGTGACTGTAAATGCCTGGATGCAAAGTCTGTGATTACCGGTGGTCGACGCTATTCTTTTGCAATGAATGCGGCCCAGCAATGCCTTGTTATCGATTGTGAGACAACAGAAGGTAGGCATGACTGTGTTACAGGCAGTAAAGGTGTCGGCCCCAATGCTTTTGTGCGGGTTAAAAGTCGGAACGCCCATGCAGATACCGGTCCCCACCATCGTTGGAACGTCGGTACGTTGTATGACAACATCGACTCCGATGGTCAGATCAATGTGCAGGACCGCGGAAATATGGGCTCGGGACACGGTTGGGCCGGTGCCAATCAGGTGTTATGGAACTGTAAGGGATCGCAAGTTTGCGTTCAGAATCCTTGGGTATCGGCCAACAATTACAGTATCGGTACAAAGGGGAAAAAATATGGTGGAGCCTATTCCGGAAGACCGGATGGTGTGTGGGTAAGACCCGGCGAAACGGTATCCCCGTTATCACTGTTCGATGCGCAATTGGAACTGCGCAAACAAACTGGCCGTTTGTATCATTCTTCGGGTAATTAAATTCATGTGAACTTGAAATTTCAGTGACGAGAGTCCGCTGTAACAGAAGCCGATGGCTTTGCCGATTCAGGATAATAACAGGCCGCTTGCCGCTGTGTATCGGCGGAAGCGGCCTTTTTTTATCATGTGGAATAAAATAGAAAAGAAATGGTACGGCAGTGATAACGGTACGTCCGGTTTCTGCGTAACTTGCACCGTTTTCCGTACGGAAGGGCTGAATAGGCAGACCGTAGCGTTATAGTTCGATAAAAACAGTTAGTGGATTTATGGATAAAATGATCAAGACATGTGTATTGGGTGCCCTGGCACTCTTTCTTGTTCCGCAAGCGAAGGCGGCTGGAGGAGATTGGGTGGATGAGGCCGTGAAGGCCAAGTTACAGCTTCAGGCGAAAATTGGCAAACAGGGACAACTGGTCGCTTCCGATTGGATAAAGGCCAAAAGGCAGGCATGCCCTTTTTCGGTCGACATTGCCGGTAACAAGCAGTTGGTACTGCTGACTCGTGGAGGCATGGACGGTACGCGGGATGACCATGCCGTATGGGCTGACGCCCGCCTGCAAAAGGCGGACGGCTCTTATGTGTGGCTGGACGAGTTGGACTATAGAATGAATGCCAAACAAACCGTATTCAAGAACAAGAACGTAAAAGGTTCTCCCCTTTCCATAGCGAAGAAACGGTATAAACATGGGGTGTTGAATGCGTCCGATGGGCTGCTGGTGTACGACTTGGGCGGGAAATATACCCGTTTTGAGGCAGAAGTGGGCATTGACAACCGGAGCGTTGCGGGAAGTGCCTATTTCGGTATAATGGATTTCGATCCGTCTTCCGACTTCTCCGGCTTTAAAGAACGGTCTGGAGAAGCGTATGCCAATGTGGAGCGGCTGGTGGAAGATGTGGAGTGGTGGATGCTGGCTCCTGAAATCTCGTATGAGACAACGGTGGCCGAATTGATGATCGATTCGCTTGCCAATCCGACTTTCTACAAGGAAAAGCTGGAAGGGATAAAGGCGGAAAAGGAATATGGCAGGCAGCTGAGGGAAATGCTGGTATTGATAGAACGGCTGGATTACACGTTGAAACTGCAATTCCGGTTGGGATGGCTGGATATGGAAGCCGTCGAGCTGGCTTTGAAGGACATGCAGCGGAACCAGGCATTTGACAAAGCCCGCTGCCTGGCGATGTGGGAGGAGTTGAAGCGCCTCTCTGCAAAAGGTTTTGCAGGTATATACCGGGGAGACGGACAGGCGTTGGCCGATGCCGAGAAGGCGTTGAAGCTGAAACGCGACATATTGCTGGCGAATCCCTTGCTGGATGCCGATAAAATCGTGGCGGCACGCTATGTCCTGGGAAAGGGCGACCGCGATGCGATGGCCCCCAAGCTGGGTACGCAGAACAATAACTGGTCCAATCAGGGGTCGACCGGTCGGGGAGTCTTCAACGCTGCAATTGTAGAATTGACAGATTTGCGTGGAAATGTACAGCTCCGTGAGGTTTACAGGCCTCAGAACCGGTCTTCCATATCCGACTTGCGTTTGCACTGGGATGCAGACAGAGTAATGTTTACCCAGCTGATGAATGACAAACGCTGGAACGTATTTGAGGTGAAAATGGATGGTACGGGCTTCCGGCCGTTGATTGAGAATGAGGAGCCCGATCTCGATTTTTATGACGGGACCTATCTGCCTGACGGGCGTATCATCGCCAATTCCAATATCGGTTACCAGCGTGTCCCTTGCCTGAGCGGAAGCAATCCGGTGGGCAATATGGTGCTTTATAACCCCAAGGACAAAAGCCTGCGCCGCCTGACTTTCGACCAGGATGGCAACTGGAACCCGGTAATCATGAACAATGGGCGGGTGATGTATACCCGCTGGGAATATACCGACCTGACGCATTATTATTCACGTCTGGTCATGCACATGAATCCCGACGGTACGGAAAACAAGGCTCTGTATGGCAGCGGTTCCATGTTCCCCAACAGCACTTTTGACGTTCAGCCGTTGCCCGGTACCGGCTCGGCCTTTGTCGGCATCATTTCGGGCCATCATGGAGTGGCGCGTTCCGGGCGGATGATCATATTCGACCCTACCCGCGGACGGAAGAACGTGGCGGGAATGGTACAAGAGATACCCTATCGTAACCGCCCGATAAAGGAGGAAATCAAGGACCGGCTGGTGGATGGCGTATGGCCCCAGTTTATCAAGCCTACTGCATTGAGCGACAAATATTTCCTGGTGGCAGCCAAACTGTCTCCCCATTCCCTTTGGGGTATCTATCTGGTGGATGTCTTCGACAATGTCACCTGCATCATGGAGGAAGAAGGAGCTGGATTCATCAGTCCTGCGCTGGTAAAAAAAGTTCCTACTCCTCCGGCCATTCCGGACAAAGTCAAGTTGGACCAAAAGAAAGCCACTTTCTTCATACAGGATATTTATGAGGGCGAGGGTTTGCGGGGCATTCCCCGTGGTACGGTGAAGGAACTTCGCCTCCATGCTTATGAGTATGCTTATATATCGAAACGGTCGGACCATAACTGGCATGGCATCCAGTCCGGCTGGGACATCAAGCGCCTGTTGGGAACAGTTCCTGTGGAAGAAGACGGCTCTGTCATTTTTGAGGCACCGGCCAATACGCCTATATCCATCCAGCCTGTAGACAAGGATGGCGTGGCCATTCAGTGGATGAGAAGCTGGGTGACCGGACAGCCGGGTGAAGTCGTTTCCTGTATAGGTTGCCATGAGGACCAGAACCAGATAGCCATTCCCAAAAGAGTTATTGCCTCCCAAAAAGCACCGAGCAGGATAACTCCACCTGAGGGAGGGGTACGGTCGTTTACCTTTGACCTGGAAATCCAGCCTATTCTGGACCGTGCCTGTATCGCTTGCCATAATGGTGAAAAGGCATTCGATTTGCGTGGCGGGAAGAAGGACAAGTTTGGTTATGGTACTTCCTATCTTAATTTCCATCCTTATATACACCGGCAGGGAGGAGAAGGAGACATGGTTGTTCTCCAGCCTTATGAGTATCATCCGAATACCAGCGAATTGGTACGTATGTTGAAAAGGGGGCATCATAATGTGAAGCTGACTGATAAGGAATGGAAAACGTTGTATAACTGGATTGATTACAATGCGCCGGATAAGGGATATTTTGATTATGACTCGTTGACCAATCCGCCTTATAAAGGATTCAATGACTATACACGCCGTATTGAATTGACCGACAAATACGCGGGTGGCAGCAGTGTGGACTGGAAGAAGGAACTGGCCGATTATGCTTCGTATTTGAAGAACAAGGGGGAAATCGTCCCTGTCATGCCCGAGCCGGAAAAAGATATAAGGAAAAAGGATTTGAAGGTGAAAGGTTGGCCTTTCGATGCGACTGCTGCACAAGAGAAGCAAGCGTTTGAGGGCGAAACCCGTAAGGTCGTAGAACTGGCGCCGGGTATCCGTATGAATTTTGTACGTATCCCTGCCGGACAATTCGTTATGGGAAGTTATGAAGGACCTTCGGACACTTATCCTACTGCCCGGGTGAAGGTTGACAAGGCCTTCTGGATGGCTGAGCTGGAAGTGACCAATGAACAATACAATGTCTTCTTCCCGGACCACGACAGCCGTTTCATTGACCAGCAGTGGAAAGACCATGTCGTACAGGGCTATCCGGCCAATAAGCCGGAACAGCCAGTTATCCGTGTCAGCTATAACGATGCCATGGCATTTTGTAAGGCTTTGAGCGAGAAGACTGGCTTGCATGTGACATTGCCCACTGAAGCCCAGTGGGAATGGGCATGCCGGGCCGGGAGCGATGCTGATTTCTGGTATGGCAATCTTGGAACCGATTTTGGCAAGAAAGAAAATCTGGCAGACAAGACCACTTTGTTGTTTGCCGTAGCGGGAGTCGATCCCAAGCCGATGTCACCCAATCATGCCATGTACAAGCATTACACGTTCTTGCCCAAAGATGAAACGGTGGATGACGGCAACTTGGTGCAGATTGGCGGAAAGGCCTATGAAGCCAATCCGTTCGGTTTGTACAATATGCATGGGAATGTTTGTGAATGGACGCGTTCCAATTATGTGGCTTATCCTTATAAGAAGAAGAATGAAGAGATGGAAGCGGAATGCAAAGTGGTTCGAGGAGGTTCGTTTACTGAACGGCCGAAATATTCTACCTCCTACTCGCGCAAGGGCTTCCTTCCTTATCAGCGTGTCTTCAATGTTGGTTTTCGTGTCATTATAGAAGAATGATTTTTTGAATGAAAATGAAAAAAACAATTATGTCAATAGTTGTATTGTTGGGACTGGCAGTCTCCACAATACAGGCCCAGCGTCCTGCTGACAAGATGGAATGGTTCCGCGATGCCAAGTTTGGAATGTTCATCCACTGGGGTATTTATTCGAAGATAGCAGGTGAATGGAAGGGCGAACAGAAGTATAGTGCTTTTGTCATGTTGCAGGCAAAAATACCTGTTAAGGAGTATGAACAGGTGGCGGCTGAGTTCAATCCGGTGGACTTTGATGCCGAGGCCTGGGTTTTGGCGGCCAAACGGGCCGGCATGAAATACCTCGTCTATACCTCCAAGCATCACGAGGGGTTTGCGATGTATCATTCCAAATGCAGTCCTTATAACATTTATGACCACACGCCGTTTAAGCGTGACCCGTTGGCCGAGCTTTCCGCCGCTTGTAAAAAGCACGGCATCAAGCTGGGCATCTATTATTCGTTGGGGCGCGACTGGCACGATCCGGATGCCGCCACCAGTTGGCCTGTCAAGGGCGGGCGAAGCAATACCTGGGATTTCCCGGACGAGGATGCCAAGGATGTCAACCGTTACATTGAAAGAAAAGTGAAACCTCAGATCAAGGAATTGCTGGAGCAGTATAATCCGGACCTGATCTGGTTTGACACACCGGAACTGACTCCCCGTGCCCAAAGTATCGCCCTCCGTAAAATGATTTTGGATTATAATCCGAATATCATTATCAACAACCGTATTGGAAACGGACAGGGCGATTATGGAACTGTAGAACAAAAGAAGGGGGATGAAATAAACCGGAAACCGTGGGAAGCTTGTATGACTTTGTCCGGTTATTGGTGTTACCTGAAGAATGATAGTGCCTATAAGTCTCCTCAGAAACTGATAGGATTGCTGATTGACACGGCCAGCAAGGGAGGAAACCTGCTTTTGAATGTAGGGCCTACTCCCGAAGGTGTTATCCTTCAGCCCAACATAGACCGGTTGGACCGCATGGGAGAATGGTTGCAGGTCAACGGTGAGGCCATTTACGGTTCGGAACCCTGGAAAGTGTATGGTGAAGAGGTCTCCGATGTGAAGGACCCTACGAAAATAATCAGTAAAAAGGGATTTGAGGATGATGTGTATGATGCGACCGGTGGCGTTGTCCAGGACATCCGCTTCACCGTCAACAACGGTTATCTGTATGTCTTTGCCCGAGACTGGCGTACGCCTGAAATCCGGGTACGGAGTCTGGCCGACAGTGCCGGAAAGGTTAAGTCGGTCGAACTGCTGGGCTGCCGGAAGAAGGTGGAATGGAAGCAGACGGACGAGGAACTGTCAGTCCGCATTCCGGACAAGGCTAAGAACGACCTGAATATCTATACCTTGAAGGTGAAGCTGGAGGAGCCTTGAAACCGGCTGTAGGTTTTATCAAATAGAGGGCGGTTACAATCTGATGATTTAATCGTCCTTATTTTTATGAATAGAAACCAGTTGGGCGGATTCGATTGTGACAGGGACACATTTCTCGGATTTTGCAAAGCCGATGTCGGTTTTTGTCATTCTCTTTTTCGTTTGTTTCTTTTATTTTTGCAAGAATTGCTTCGATTGGTATGTAATTATAGGATTGGTATGAAACATTGTGTTATTTTGAATTGTCTGTTTGTGGGAATGTTGGCTTGTGCGTGCCGGCAGCCGGACAAAGGGCCTCATGAATACAGGTATGAGGCGCAACCGGTAGATGTTAAGGTCTGTCAGACGGACAGTGTATGTAGGGTGGAAGGTTTTTCATCCTTTCAGATGCCCGGTCATTTCACTTGGGGAGCTTCGGTGCTTCGGGGTGACGACGGGAAATATTATATGGTCTACTCGGCTTCCGAAGCCGGTACGTACCGTTTTACGGATGCATGGGTGTTCGGGTCGAAGATGGGGCTGGCCGTATCCGATTCACCCGATGGAGGTTTTCGGCATTTGGGCTTCTTTATGAATGCAGACGGCTTTGCTGACGACCGTTCGTGCTGGGATGCACAGACGGTATGCAATCCGCATTTACGCAAATTCGGCGACCGGTATTATTTGTATTATGCTGCGTCGGTTGTCGGCGGAACAGACGATTGCGGACTTCCCCGAAGGGCTCGTATCCAGCAGAACCAGAAAATTGGCGTGATTTCGTTCCGTTCTTTCCCTGATTTGCTGAAAGGCGAATTTATTCATTCGGACACGCCTTTGCTCAGTCCCCGTACCCGGGTGAAACCGGACGGCGTTCTCGAACCATCCCCCGCAGGGACAGTTTCCAAACCTGATAACCTGATTGTCGTAAATCCCTCGGTTGTCTATCGGCCGTCCGACGGGAAATATCTGCTTTATTTCAAGGGTAATATCTATGATCCGGGATGGAGAGGCGTACATGGAGTCGCGATTGGCGATGCTCCCGACGGTCCGTTTACGGCTTTGGATGAACCGGTATTCCAGCTGGAAAAGGCCGGGGAAAAGTTGTCGGCAGAAGATCCTTACGTGTGGTATCATCAGGGTGACAAATGTTTTTATGCGGTATTCAAGGATTTTGGCGGACAGTTTACGCAAGGAGAACCCGGCCTGGCTGTAATGGCTTCGGAAGATGGTATCCACTGGATATTACCGGAACATTCGTTGTTCATGAAGAAACAATTGCGTCTGCAGGGCGGAGAAGTGCTGTCTGTGGATCGTCTGGAGAGACCTCAGCTGTTGCTGGACGAAGAGGGGAATCCTGAAGTGCTGTATGCTGCCTGCTCGGTGCACGACCTGAATCCTCGGAAAACCGGCGATTCGTTCAATGTTCAGATTCGCATTCGGGCTGAAAAACAGGAAAGTAAAACGGATAAATAAGAAAATGAATAATATCATGGAAAAACAGCGTTTGTTTGCTTGTATGGGAGGAATCTTGTCGGCTTCCCTCCCTTTGTTGGCCCAGGTTTCTGTACCCCAACATCCCAATATTGTTGTCATCGTGGCCGACGACCTTGGCTATGGTGACTTGAGCTGTTACGGTGCTACGGCTTTGAAGACGCCCGGCATGGACCGTCTGGCTTCGGAGGGGCTGCGCTTCACTCAAGGCCATTGCACGGCTGCCACGTCTACGCCCAGCCGCTATTCCCTGCTGACGGGGATGTATCCCTGGAGCAATCCGGATGCGAAGATTCTGCCGGGCAATGCGGCTCTGATTGTCGGCACGGACCAGCTGACGCTTCCGAAGGTGATGAAGCGTGCCGGCTACGTGACGGGCAGCGTCGGCAAGTGGCATCTGGGCCTGGGCGACGGTTCGGTGGACTGGAACGAGAAAATCTATCCCGGTGCCCGTGAGGTGGGTTACGACTATTCTTTCATCCAGGCCGCCACGAACGACCGTGTGCCCTGTATCTTTATCGAGAACGGTAAAGGCGTCGGTCTGGAGGAGGACGATCCGCTTTACGTGAGCTATCGGAAGAACTTCGAAGGCGAGCCGACGGGGAAGGACAATCCCGAACTGCTCCGAATGCATCCCAGCGTGGGGCATGCGGGTTCCATCGTGAACGGGGTGCCCCGAATCGGCTTCCAGACGGGAGGACGGAAGGCCCAGTGGAAGGACGAGGAGATGGCGGAGCTTTTCCTGGAAAAGGCGAAAGCCTTCCTGCGTGACAACAAGGACAAACCATTCTTTCTGTATTACGGTCTGCACCAGCCCCATGTTCCCCGTGTTCCGAACGAGCGTTTTGTGGGCAAGTCGGGTATGGGCCCTCGCGGGGATGTAATTCTGGAGGCCGACTGGTGCGTGTCCGAGTTCCTGAAGGAGATGGACCGTCTGGGCCTTACGGAAAACACGCTGGTGATTCTGACCAGTGACAACGGTCCTGTACTGGACGACGGTTACAAGGATGAGGCCGAGGAACGGGTGGGGAACCATAAGCCTGCGGGTCCTTACCGTGGCTGGAAGACGACGATGTACGAAGGGGGTACGTGCGTGCCCTTCCTGCTCCGCTGGCCATCGGTTGTGAAACCGGGTACTTCGGATGCCCTGGTCTGCCAGATGGACCTGCTGGCCTCGTTGTCGGCTTTGGTGGGCGAATCCTATTCGGAGCGTACGGACAGTCAGAACACGCTTTCGGCTTTTTTGGGTTTCAGTGGAAAGGGACGCGAGGAGCTGGTGATGGAGGGTTACTATAATTATGCTTTCCGCCTGGGGGACTGGACTCTGATACCTCCTTATGGCCCGAACCGGGTGTATGAACTCTATAACGTGAAGGACGATCCGGGGCAGACGAAGAATGTGGCGGACAAACACCCTGCCCAGTTGCGTAAGATGATGAGGCGCCTGGAGCAACTGAAACGTGAAACAGGAAAGAAAACAGACTTTTAAATAGTAATACAATGAAGAGAAAAACCTTTATCAGCCTTTTAGGCTTATTGCCCGTGGCTTCTATGAATCTTTATGCGCAACAGAAACCCAACGTCCTGTTCATCTTTGCCGACGACATGACTTATAATTGCATGGGGAACATCGGTCCCGACGAACTGCATACCCCGAATCTGGACGAACTGCGCGGAAACGGCATGTACTTCACCCACGCCTTCAACCAGGGTGGATGGAACGGTGCCATATCGGTGGCCAGCCGATCGATGCTGGTGACGGGGCGGTACCTGTGGAAGGCGAAAGAAGTGGTTTCCGACAAAGCGAAGGTGACCGATGTAGATGCCTCCCGTCCCCTGTTCTGGCCACAGTACATGAAGCAGGCGGGTTACGATACCTACATGACCGGTAAGTGGCATGTGGCCGTCGATGCCCACAAGGTGTTCGATGTGGCCCGTCATGTCCGTGGCGGTATGCCCAAACAGACACAGGCCGGCTATGCCGCCTCCACAAAGAATCCGCAGGGACGCAAGTTTGTGGAGGGTGAGGCGGATGCCTGGCAACCCTACAAGGAGGAATATGGCGGTTACTGGGAAGGTGGCCGGCATTGGAGCGAGGTGGTGGGCGACGATGCCGTCGACTACATCCGGACAGCAGAGAAACAGGACGATCCGTTCTTCATGTATATTGCTTTCAATGCACCACACGACCCGCGCCAGTCGCCCAAACGCTTTGTGGACATGTATCCGGTTGACCGGATTTCCATTCCGGAAAATTTTCAGCCGTTGTATCCTTATTATCGGGAAATTGGTTGCGGAGAGGGCTTGCGGGACGAACAGCTGGCCCCCTTCCCGCGGACGGAGTATTCGGTCAAGGTCAACCGCCAGGAGTATTATGCCATCATCTCGCACATGGACGAGCAGATCGGCCGCATCCTGGATGCCTTGAAGGCGTCCGGCAAGTACGACAATACCTATATCATCTTCTCGGCCGACCACGGTCTGGCGGTGGGCGACCACGGCCTGATAGGCAAGCAGAACATGTATGACGCCAGTATGCGCGTTCCCCTCATCATTTGCGGACCGGGCGTGAAGAAGGGACGCTGCGAAGAGTTGGTTTACTTGCAGGACGCGATGGCCACAGCCATGGATATTGCTGGGAGCGGCCATCTGGATGCCGTTGACTTCAAGTCGCTCCTGCCTCTGGCTCGGAAGGAACGGAAGGCGGAGGGTGAGTGTGCCGAAGAAGCGGTCTACGGTGCCTATATCAACCTGCAACGCATGGTCCGTACGGACCGTTACAAGCTGGTGCTTTATCTGAAGAACAACGTGGTCCGGCTGTACGACCTGAAGAAGGACCCGCACGAAATGAACGACCTGGCCGGCAAGGCAAAGTATCGGAAGATTGCCGACGAGCTGTTCGGCATCCTGCTTTCCAAGCAGCTGGAAGTGGGCGACGAGGTGGATGTTAAGTCCGCTTATGAAGCATATTGGGCAAACAAACAAGAATAAGGATATGGATAGGAATCGTTTTTTATGGTTGGTCGGGACAGCCGTTTCATTGGCTTCCTGTACCACAGGGCCGCAGAAGCCCAATATCATTTTTATATTGGCCGACGATATGGGTTATGGTGACATATCATACCTGGGCGGTGATTCATGCAAACTTGTTACGCCCCATTTGGATCGGATGGCCGCAGAAGGGGCGGTGTTTACCGATGCCCATTCCAGCTCGTCGGTCAGCACGCCGACCCGCTACGGTATCCTGACCGGGCGTTATAACTGGCGCTCTACACTGAAGCAGGGTGTGCTGAACGGCTATTCCAAGGCACTGATTGCTCCGGACCGCGAGACCATGGCTTCCATGCTGAAGAAGCAGGGCTATACCACGGCAGGTATTGGCAAATGGCACTTGGGTTGGGACTGGAACAACATCGAGGCCGGCAAAGACAGCGTGGACTTCAGCAAGCCGGTGGCCAACGGTCCCACCATCCGTGGTTTCGACTATTACTACGGCTTCTGCGGCTCGTTGGATATGCCTCCTTACGTCTATATAGAGAATGACATGCCTACCAGCCTGCCCAATCGCGAGACGGTGAACAAGGGCAAGTATAGCTGGTGGCGCAAAGGACCTACCGGTGCGGACTTCAAGCACGAGGAAGTCTTGCCCAACCTGACAGAACGTGCCTGCCACTATATCGGCGAGAAGGCTTCGTCTGACCAACCCTATTTCCTGTACCTGCCTCTGCCAGCTCCCCATACGCCCATTCTGCCTGCTGAGGAATACCGCGGCAAGTCGGGATTGGGCGAATATGGCGACTTTGTGCTGATGGTGGACGACATGGTGGGCCGGGTGCTGGAAGCCGTGGCCCGTTCGGGTGAGGAAGACAACACGATTGTGGTCTTCACGACGGACAACGGTTGCAGCCCTGCGGCGGGTATTGACGAGCTGCGGAAACTGGGACATGCCGCCAATGGCATCTATCGGGGACATAAGGCCGACTTGTTTGATGGAGGGCATCGGGTGCCCTGCATTGTGAAGTGGCCTGCCCGTGTCAAGCCCCATCGGATTGCCCAGACGGTCTGTCTCACCGACTTCTACGCCACCTTTGCCGACGTTTGCGGTTATCAGTTGGCCGCTTCGGAGGGAGAAGACAGCTACAGTCTGCTTCCGGCACTCGAGTCGGAACAGGAAGTGGCCCCTATCCGTGAGGCCACGGTTCACCATTCCATTGCCGGTCAGTTCACCATCCGGAAGGGCAAGTGGAAGTTGTTGCTTTCGCCCAGCTCCGGCGGTTGGAGCTTTCCTCGTCCGGGGCAGGACGAGGATGTCATTGCCACACTTCCCCCCGTTCAGCTTTACGACATGGAGGCCGATCCGCGCGAACAACATAATTTGCAGGCAGAACATCCGGAAGTGGTCGAAGAGTTGCGCGATCTTCTGGAACAGTATATCAGGAACGGACGTAGTACCCCTGGAGAGCCTCAGAAGAACGATGGGCCCGAGGTGTGGAAGCAGATTGGATGGATGAAGTAACCTTCAACCTTCCCGTCCGATATGACAACCCCGCTTTTGCTCCATAACAAGGAATGTTATCGTGTATAAGATACCATCTTGTGCATGCTAACTATGAATGTTATTTCGCTAACTATGGATGTTGTCGGGCCAATGTAGGTAGTTGTTTAAGCTGGGCAAAGTAACCGTTTACTCAGCTTAAACCAACGCTTTGCCCGGCTTAAAGCATTGCTTTTCCCAGCTTGAACGGGTGGTTTGGGCTGGGAAAAACGGGAACGCATCAGAACTCACCACAGATTACCCGGATTCACACAGATTGTTTCTGAAGTTCTGATTGTCAGATTCGGATAATCTGTGGTAAAAGTCTTTCGATATGCTTCTTTTGCCTTCACAGTTTCACAGTCTCTAAACAGCTGTCAATGAGATGGATTTTGTGAAGGATGAGGTGAAGGTGTGAAGGTTCATGAATTGAGAATGGAGAATTGAGAATTGAAAATGAATATCCGTATTCTTCGCTTTCACAACAAGTTGCTTATAATCAGTGTGTTGTAGTGAAACTTCACCGAGCCACACCGCTCATACTCGGTGAAAGATATAAAAGATTTTAAAGGCACTCCGTGAAGCCTCCGGAGGTCTTGACAAAGGCTTTGAAATGTTGTATCTTTACGGGAAATAAAACGCATCCGCTTATGAATCTGATTTATCAGTTAAGAAACCTGTTTACCCCTCGTCGGGAGGTAGACCTGACTGCTCCCGCCAGTTCCTGCAAGGAGCTGCTTTCGAACCTCGACCAGCTCTGCGCCCGCCTGCCGGAGGGCGAAGCCTTCCTCATCACGGGCGACGGCGAGTTTACCGTCCGCCTCACCTGGAAACCCCAGACGGAGAAACCTGCCAGACGGACTTTCAGCCTGAACGGGCACAACGAGGCGGTGGAATGGATAGAGGACGGCGACGCGACAGAAGAACAAAAGGCGAGTGTGGCAGAAGAGAACGAGACAGAAGAACAAAAGGACAAAAAGGATTCGAAGCAGCGCCGGATGATGCAACGCTTGACCCGCTACCTGAAACTGCACTACACCTTCCGCTACAACCTGCTGACGGAACGCACGGAATGCGCCCGCCTGAACACGGAGGCTGCGGACGACTCCCACCACCTTATATATACACCCGTGGACAACCGCACGCTGAACGGCATCGCCCTCCGCGCCATGGAGGACGGTGTGGACTGCTGGGACCGTGACATCAAACGCTACGTGGGGTCCGACCACGTGCAGGCCTATCATCCCTTTGACCTGTATTTCAAAAACTTACCTGAATGGGACGGCAAGGACCGGGTGGATGAGCTGGCGAAGCGTGTTTCCGACAAGGACGTATGGATACGTTCCTTCCACCGCTGGATGCTGGCCGTCACCGCCCAATGGACGGGCACGGGAGACCGCGGCCGACGGGCCAACAGCGTGGCCCCGCTCCTCGTCAGCACCACGCAGGGCCTGGGCAAGTCCACCTTCTGCCGCCTGCTGTTACCCAAGGAACTACGCGACTATTTTACGGAAAGCTTCGACCTGACCAATGCCTCGTCGGCGGAGAACAAGCTGGCTTCCTACGGCTTAATCAATTTGGATGAGTTCGACCGCCTGCCCGCCAGCCGCCTGCCCCAGTTGAAGAACCTGATGCAGATGGAGGACCTGCGGGTGCGCCGTGCCTACCGCCGTTCGGCGGAAGCTCTGCCAAGAATCGCCTCCTTCATCGGCACCAGCAACCGCCTCGACCTGCTGACCGACCTCTCGGGCAGCCGCCGCTTCATCTGTGTGGAAGTGGAGCGTCCCATCGATTGCACCACCCCCGTTGACCATGCCCAACTGTACGCCCAGCTCCTGCACGAGCTGAACAGCGGCGAACGTTGCTGGTTCAGCAAGGCGGAGGAGGCGGAAATCCAGGCAAACAACCGTCCGTTCTATCGCGTGACACCCGCTGAAGAACTGATAGGCAGCTGCTTCGAGCTGGCGGAAGCGGGCGAACAGGGCGCGCATCTGATGTCGGCGGCAGACATCTACGCCGCCTTGAAGAAAAAGAATCCCGCCGCCCTGAAGGATTGTTCGTGCACCACGTTCAGCCGCCTGCTGGCGCAGATGGGACGGCGGGTGCACACGCGGTACGGCAACGGGTATTGGGTAAAAATAAAAAGGTGAGAATAGGCTTGGATATATCCGTAAACTATGGTAGATTTGCATCTGACTAAAAAACAATCACAAGTTTATGATACGATTTAACATGAAATGGGGCATGGCGTTGATGCTGTGCCTGATGTCGGTAGCCGTATGGGGAGCCGGCGAGAGAGAGCCTGTGCGCGTGGCGTGCATCGGCAACAGCATTACGTATGGAGCTGGGTTGCAGAATCCGTTCAGGGACAGCTATCCGGGAGTATTGGAACAATTGTTGGGCACGGGCTACGACGTGCGGAACTTCGGTATCAGCGGGCGAACGGCATTGCAGAAGGGTGATTATCCCTACATGCGTGAGCGGGCCTATGCCGAGGCACTGGACTTCGCTCCGAATATCGTGACCATCAAGTTGGGTACCAATGACACGAAGCCGTGGAACTGGGCGCACAAGGAAGAATTTGAACACGACCTGGCTGAACTGGTCCGTTCGTTCCAGACGTTGGAAACCCGTCCAAGAGTCATCCTCTGCCTGCCGGTTCCTGCGCCGGAGGGTGGAAAGTCCATCAACGAGGAGACGTTGGTGCGCGATGTGATTCCCGCCATCCGCAAGGTGGCCCGTCGTAGTGGGGCGGAGATACTCGACCTGCACGAGGCGTTGAAACCTTACTATCCCCGCTGTTTTCCCGACGGTGTGCATCCCGATGCGGAAGGTTCGCGGGTGATGGCCCGGACACTATATACTTGCATTACCAAACAGCCGGCCCCCGAGGTGGAGGCATCGGGCGCTTTCCCCGGCAAGAAGTCGGCATGGAACGGTTACGACCGCTATGACTTTGTCTGTGCGGGCAGGGAAGCGATTGTGGTTGTTCCGCAAAAGGCGGCTCCCGGCAAGCCTTGGATCTGGCGGCCTGCCTTCTTCGGCGCTTTTCCCGCGGTGGATGTGGCATTGCTGAAGGAAGGTTTCCACGTGGCCTACTACGACCTGACTCATCTGTACGGCAGTCCGCGGGCCATGCGGCTGGGCGATGTGTTCTACGACCGGATGGTGGGTCGTTTCGGTCTCTCGCCCAAAGTGACACTGGAAGGATTCAGCCGGGGAGGCTTGGTCGCACTGAACTGGGCGGCCCACCGACCCGACCGGGTGGCTTGTGTCTATGTGGACGCGCCGGTGTGCGACCTTTCGAGCTGGCCGGGTAGGGAGCGGAAGGATCTTTGGGCCGACATGCTGGCGGAATGGAAGGTGACGGACGAAGAAGTGACCTCCGATTTCAAGGGAAATGCTTTCCAGGCTCTTCCGACGCTGGCCAAATACAGGATACCCGTGATGGCAGTCTGTGGAGACAGCGACCAGGTGGTGCCCTACGAGGAGAACATGAAACGGCTCCGTGACCGGTACGCGTCGATGGGCGGCGTGGTGGAAGTGATTCTGAAGCCCGGTTGCGACCATCATCCCCACAGCCTGGAACAGCCGGAAGCGGTGGTGGACTTCATCAAACGCTATCAGAGCGGTGAGGCGAAGTACAGACGCATCGTGCGGCGCGGAACGCTGGCCAATGCCTTCTCCAAGTTTGAGCGGGAAAAGAAAGGGACGGTAGCCTTCCTGGGCGGTTCCATTACCGAGATGAGAGGCTGGCACAACATGATGATGGAAGACCTGAAGCAACGTTTCCCCGAAACGGCATTCACGTTCATCGAAGCGGGCATCGGTTCTACGGGCTCCACGCCCCACGCTTTCCGGCTGGAGAACGACGTGCTGCAAAAAGGAACGCCCGACCTGATGTTCGTGGAGGCAGCGGTCAACGACCATACCAACGGTTTCGGACCTGTAGAGCAGGTCAGAGGCATGGAAGGCATCGTGCGGCATGCCCTCGAAGCGAATCCCTGGATGGATATCGTCATGCTGCATTTCATTTACGATCCCTTTATAGACATGGCCGAAGCGGGCCGGCGTCCCGATGTGGTGCTCAACCACGAACGGGTGGCCAATCATTACGGTCTTTCTTCCATCGACCTGATTCAGGAAATCTTTGCCCGCATGAAGGACGGGCAGTTCACCTGGAAGGAGTTTGGCGGAACGCATCCGGCGTGGGGCGGCCACAAGTATTATGCGGCGGCTATCAATACCCTGTTCGATGCGGAACAACAGGAAAAGGCCGGATGGAAACCGGGACCTCATTCCTTGCCGGAGAGGCCGTTGGATGCTTTCAACTATGACAAAGGATGTTTCGTAGGGATAGACCAGGCTGCTTCGCTGAAGGGATTCCGGAAAGTGGACGACTGGACGCCGGAAGAGAAAAATGTGGAAGCCCGCAGAGGTTTTGTCCATGTTCCCATGTTGGTGGCCGACAAGGCGGGCGCTTCCCTGCGTCTGGACTTTGAAGGACGTGCGGTCGGGCTTTTCTGTGTATCAGGACCCACGGCCGGAGTCATCGAATACAGTGTGGACGGCGCTGACTGGAAGAAGCTGGATACGCATACCCAGTGGAGCAACGGCGTATATCTGCCGTGGGTATTCATGCTGGAAGACGAACTGCCTGCTGGGAAACATACCTTGAAACTGCGGATGGCCAAAGGGGAGAAAACGGGATGCTGGATACGGAATTTTGTGGTGAATCGTTAAACGGTTCTGAAAATTCTTTCCGTTTCGCTTGCATTCTTCCCAAATTCTCTCTTACTTTGTTACACGTTGAACTTAAATGAAGGACATATTATGGGAAAGAAAGAAAAAAAAGTGATGCATACCCGTAGAGAAGAACAGCAGGGCAAGCGGGTGATGATTGGTCTGGGCGTGGCCGCCGTTGTTTTGGCCATCCTGATGATTGTAGCCTTTGCTTACCTGGCCTGAATGGGACAAGAAATAGAACGGAAGTTCCTGGTCGACGGAGAATACAAGTCGCAGGCCTTTGCCAGCAGCCGCATTGTACAGGGATACATATGCAGTGCGCGGGGCCGGACGGTACGCGTCAGGATTCGCGATACACAAGGGTATCTTACCATTAAGGGAGCTTCGGATGCAGCAGGCATGAGCCGCTACGAGTGGGAAAAGGAAATCCCGCTCGTAGAGGCACAGGAGCTGATGAAACTTTGCGAACCGGGTGTGATAGACAAAACACGCTATCTGGTGCGCAGTGGTAGGCATGTGTTCGAAGTGGATGAGTTTTACGGCGAGAACGAAGGCCTGGTAGTGGCCGAAGTGGAACTTGCTTCGGAAACGGAGCCTTTCGAGAAACCGGGCTTCATCGGTAGGGAAGTGACAGGCGACGTGCGTTACTACAATTCACAACTGATGAAGCATCCGTATGCGGAATGGAAGATGCAAACGGATGGTGACAGATAATGGAGCAAATCTATCAATACCTGCCGGAAGAGCTGGTTACCTTTGTGCTGGTAACCTTGTTCTCTTTACTGATCGGGCTTTCACAGCGGAGAATCAGCTTGAAGCGCGAGGGAGAGACTACGCTCTTCGGTACGGACCGCACTTTTACGTTCATCGGTATTCTGGGTTATCTGCTGTATATCCTTGACCCGACGGAATATCGGCTTTTTATGGGCGGCGGACTGGTGTTGGGAGTGCTGCTGGCGCTGAATTACTATGTGAAGCAGACGCGGTATCATGTTTTCGGTGTCACAACCATTGTCATTGCTCTCATTACCTACTGTCTGGCACCGATTGTGGTTACCCAGCCTTCGTGGTTCTATGTGATGGTGGTGGTGACCGTTCTGCTTTTTACCGAGCTGAAGCATACCTTCACCGAACTGGCGCAGCGCATGAAGAACGACGAGATGACGACGCTTGCCAAGTTTTTGGCCATCAGTGGAATCATCCTGCCCATGCTGCCCAAATCAAATCTGATACCCGGCATCAACCTGACGCCTTATGCGATATGGCTGGCGACGGTGGTTGTTTCGGGTATATCCTATCTTTCTTATTTGTTGCGTCGCTATGTGTTCCACCGTTCGGGTATTCTGGTGTCCGGCATCATCGGCGGATTGTACAGCAGTACGGCCACCATTTCCGTGCTGGCACGCAAGAGCCGTACGGCTACGGCCGAAGAGGCGCCCGAGTATGTTGCTGCCATGCTGATGGCGGTCAGCATGATGTTTCTGCGTTTTCTGATACTGATCGGTATTTTCAGTCAGGCAACGTTGGCAGCGATTTATCCGTATCTGTTGGTTATGGCTGTGGTGGCTGCTGGAGTGGCCTTGTATCTGCATACGAAACGTCCGGCTCCCGTGACGGGAGAAGTTGAGGAAGAAGACAGCAGCAATCCGCTGGAGTTCAAGGTTGCCTTGATATTTGCCGTGCTTTTCGTTATTTTTACGGTGGCTACCCATTATACGTTGATGTATGCAGGTACAGGTGGTTTGACCCTGCTTTCCTTCATTTCGGGCTTCAGCGACATCACTCCTTTTATCTTGAACCTGTTGCAGGGTACCGGCGGAGTAGCTACACTTGTGATTACGGCATGCAGCATGCAGGCTATTATCAGTAACATTGCCGTGAACATGTGCTACGGCCTATTCTTTGCAGGGAAAAAAAGCGCTTTGCGTCCCTGGATGCTGCGCGGCTTTGGGGCGGTCATTGGTGTCAATCTGGTTCTTCTCCTTCTTTTCTATCTGCTTTAATTCTCCATACTTTCTTCTTACTAACCTTTTTTAACTCCGAAACAGTCGTAGCTATAGGAAAAGCAATTATTTTTGTCAGGCCGTTTGTGATTTTAGGGCACATGCGGCGTCTGATACGATGTAAACAAGAATAGTCAACTCTTAAAAAGGAAACGCATGAAATTGAGAACAACCGTGCTGCTGTGGATATGTCTGATATCCGGGCTGGCAGTGGCACAAAATTCAGCTGTATCCACTTTTCAGCTGAAAGGTATCCTGCTCGATTCGTTGACGCAGGAGGGAGAACCATACGCTACCATTCGTGTGGCACGTAAGTCGGCACCCGACAAGCCGGTGAAAATGATGGTTTCGGATATGAAAGGACGCTTTCAGGAAAACGTGAAGGGAACCGGCGATTTCATTATGACCATAACTTCGGTGGGGCGCAATTCTATCATAAAGAATTTCTCGGTCAAGGCCGGGCAGAAGTTGGTGGACTTTGGGACAATGTATGTCACCGACGCGTCCAACGAACTGGGACAGGTGGAAGTCGTGGCACAGAAGCCGCTGGTAAAGGCTGACATCGACAAGATTGAGTACAATGTAAAAGACGATCCCGACTCCGAAACCAATACCCTGCTCGAGATGCTCCGCAAGGTGCCGCTGGTAACGGTAGACGGAGAGGACAACATCAAGGTGAACGGCAGCAGCTCGTTCAAGGTTTATGTGAATGGAAAGCCCAACAACATGATGAGCAACAACCCGACAGAAGTACTGAAGAGCATGCCTGCCAATACCATCAAGCACATCGAAGTCATTACCAACCCGGGGCCGAAGTATGATGCTGAAGGTGTGGGCGGTATCTTGAATATCGTGACCGAAGGTGGCGGATTCGAGGGCTACACGGTAACGGTGAGCGGTAACGTGAGCAACCGTGGTGCAGGCGGAGGCTTGTTCGGAACGGTACAGAAAGGAAAGTTTACCGTGAGTGCCCGTTACAATTACAATTACAACAACAGTCCGCGCAGCTATTCGGGCGGTACGCAACGGGCTACGGACTCCAGTTCGGAAGTGGCCAATCTGGATTATGAAGGCAGCAGCAAGGGCGACGGCTCTTTCCAGTCGGGCAGTATGGAGGCCAGCTACGAAATCGATTCACTGAACCTGATCTCCGCTTCGTTCGGTCTGTGGGGCGGTGGAAACACAAGCAATGGCGGTAGCAACTATGTGGGTAATTCGCCGTTGGACAATCATCTGCTTTACAAGTACGGTATCGGTAATCATAGTAAATCGTCGTGGTATTCCATTGACGGTGGTGTCGACTACCAGCGTCTTTCGCCTACCGTGAAGGGACGTATGTTTACGTTGTCTTACAAGGTGAACACACGGCCGCAGACGTCGGATTCCTATTCCGAGTACGACATTTCCTACGGTCATGAAGACTGGACCGACTATCTGCGCCGTCTGCAGGACCAGCACAACGACGGCAGCCAGAATACGACTGAACACACATTCCAGGCCGATTATACGACGCCCATCGGCAAGATGCATACTATCGAGTCGGGCGTGAAGTACATCCTGCGCAACAATTCTTCGGACAACGACCGCTACCTGCGTACGGCTGCCGACCATTCGGACTATGTGTTCGATGAGGAATACAGTACGCACTACCGCCATCAGAACGATATCATTGCTGCCTATCTGGGCTATGGCCTGAAGTGGAAAAAACTGTCCGGCCGTCTGGGCGTACGCTACGAGCACACCATCGAGGATGTGAAGTATCTGTTGGGCCGCGGCGATGACTTCCGCAAGAACTTCGACGATGTGGTACCTTCCGCTTCGTTGGGTTGGAAGCTGACAGATCTGTCCAACCTCCGTTTAGGCTACAACATGCGTATCTATCGTCCCGGCATCTGGTACCTGAATCCCTACCTGAACGACAGCAATCCGTCCAGCCTCAGTCAGGGTAATCCGGAACTGGACAGTGAGAAAAGCCATGCTTTCGATTTGAGCTACAGTAACTTTACGCAGAAGTTCAATATCAATCTGTCGGCCCGCTATTCGTTTACGAACAACAGCATCCAGTCCGTTACCAACCTTGTGTCCGAGGATGACATCCCCGACCTTTCCGAGGACAAGAAGACAGGTAAGGATGTGCTTTACACAACTTATCAGAATATCGGAAAGAATCATAATTTCAACTTGAGTGCCTACGTCAACTGGAATGCCACCAAAGATACCCGTATCTATGCCAACCTGTTCGGCGGTTATACCAAGCTGAAGGGAGCAAACGGACTGGAGAACGACGGCTGGAACCTCTTTGCCTACGGTGGTGCGCAGCAGACCTTCAAGCACGACTGGCGCCTGAGTGTGAATGTATTCGGACAGACGCCGTGGATCATGTTGCAGGGAAAGGGAAGCAGTTTTTTTAGCTACAGCCTGAACCTGAACAAGTCGTTCATGAACCGCCGTCTGTCGCTCTCGGCTTTTGCCAGCAACTTCTTCCAGAAATACAATCGGTTTGATTCGCACATCGAAGGAAATGGATTCATACAAGACAGCTGGAACAAATATCCTCAGATGCGTTTCGGTTTCAGTGTGAGCTACCGCATCGGCGAACTGAAGGCGAGTGTGAAGAAGGCTGCGCGTACCATTACGAACGACGATGTGAAGTCGGGCGGTGGCAGCGGCGCTGCCGGTGGAGGAGGCGGCGAATGATGTCGTCATGACTCCGGAAGTAAACAAGAATGAGGGTATCCCCGTATGTCGGAGGATACCCTCATTCTTGTTTTTGCATGTCCTCTGTCTGATGTCGTCAGAAGGGCAGATCGTCGGTCGAGTCTCCGCTCAGGAACTCGGGAGCTGCTGTAGGAGCCGGAGGAGGAGTCGGCATGCCGGGGGCCGGTGCGGCGGCCTGTGCACTTACGCGTTCTACCTTCCAGGCACGGATACTGTTGAACCAGCGGTCCTGCCATTGGCGGGCGTCGATGTCGAACGAAACAGTCAGCTCTTCGCCCATCTGGATGTTGAACTGCTCGATTTTATCGGCTCCGAATACATCGAAGCACATTTTACGCGGATATTGGTCGTGGTTCTCTATCACGTACTCCTGTACCTTCCATTCGTTGCCAGTCTTGGATGTGCCGCTTCTGGGCTGCAATATGGCAATAATTCTTCCTGTAAATTCCATTGTAACTGTTCTGTTTTCTAATTTTTGATGGGGCGAAGTTACGTTTTTTTAGGAATATAGAAAGCATTCCACTCAGTTTTTCTCATCATATTCTTTGTCAGTAGGAAATTCTTTTGTTAACTTTGTGCAGAAAACTTCAACTGGATGAAATAAAAAACCAAAATATTACGGATATATGAAATTTATTGTGTCGAGCACTGCGCTTTCCGGTCATTTGCAGGCCGTTAGCCGTGTGATAAATTC